>Ga0302319_10000027_pt1 | contig 245641 bp, 187 predicted proteins | sample Bog_T0_2_FD_203319 | JGI IMG/M metagenome (GOLD analysis project Ga0302319, IMG submission 203319) | Peat permafrost microbial communities from Stordalen Mire near Abisko, Sweden - Bog_T0_2 | ecosystem: Environmental > Terrestrial > Soil > Wetlands > Peat | place: Sweden: Abisko, Stordalen... | reverse complement strand
CTGCCCTGACAGCTCTTATACGGACATCAATTGTCGAATAGATCTTATGATCCATGGACACGGAACATATCCATCGGCAGGAATTATGCAACAATAAATGTTGCAGAACTTTTGAATAGATCTATAGTCTGCAAAAAATCGCGCTACCTGCGTTCTGTGGCGATGAGTGGCGCAGAGTGTCAGAGTGTGTAAGCCAACTCTTTGCGCAAGAATGTGTAATCGTAATAGTTCTAGTTATCTCAAATACTGTTTATTCAAGCGGTTATAGCAATTCCGCTCTCAGCCTTGCCCTGCGCGGTCAAGAGCGTGTTTCACGTCTGCGGCTTGCCGGTCCGGCCTAGCCGCTCGACACGGCCAGGCTCACGCCGCGCCGCTGCCGCTGCCGCTCAGGACAGACCGTCGAGCATGCCCTTGCTGTCGCCGAAGCTGTCGAGCCGGGCGCCGGCGCGCGCGGCCATGGCGAGGAAGAGGTCGCACATGTTGCCGGTGGTGTCGATCACCCGACCGGAGTTGATCGTGCCGCCACCGTGCCCGGCGAGCAGCACCGGCAGGTCATCGTGATTGTGGCGGTCGCCATCGCCGATGCCCGAGCCGTACATGATCATGCTGTTGTCGAGCAGGGTGCCGGTGCCATCGTTGAGCGACTTCATCTTCTGCAGCATGTAGGATAGCAGCTCGACGTGGTAGGTGTTGATCTTGGTCAGGTCCTCGAGCTTGCCGGGATCCTTCTGGTGGTGCGAGATCTCGTGGTGGGCGCGCGCCACGCCGATCTGCGGATAGGTGCGGTTGGAGCCCTCGTTGCTCATCGTGAAGGTGATGATGCGCGTGGTGTCGGTCTGGAAGGCAAGCACGCTGAGGTCGAACATCAGCTTGACGCGCTCGCCGAAGCCCTCGGGCGGGTCATTCGGCACCACCACCTCGATGGTCGGGCTGTAGGTGCCGGGCTTGGCCGCGGCCTTGGCCTCGACCGCCTCGGTGGCATCACGCTGGGCGTGCTCGATGCGCGTTTCGAGCGCGCGCACCGAATCGAGGTATTCGTCGAGCTTGCGCTGGTCGGTCCCGCTGACATTGCCGCGCAGGGCCTTGGCGTCGCCCAGCACCAGGTCGAGCACGCTCTGGTCGAGGGTCTTCTCGTCGCCCGGCGCGCTGCCCGGCTTCCTCGCCTTGACCCTGGTCTTGGCGCTGAACATGCGGTCGAACACCGCTTTGGGGTGGATCTCCTTGGCATTGGGCGTGTTCGGGGTGCGCCACGAGATGTTTGAGGAGTAGGCGCAGGAATAGCCTGAGTCGCAGTTGCCGGCCTGGCCGCCCTGTTCGATGCCGAGCTCGAGCGAGGGCAGCGTGGTGGCGATGCCGATCTTCGCGGCCATCGCCTGATCGATCGAGGTGCCGGCCTGGATGTCGGTGCCGGCGGTCTTGCGCGGCTGGGCGCCGGTAAGGAAGCTGGCGTTGGCGCGCGCATGATCGCCGGGGCCGTCGCCGTTGGCGAAGCCATGCTTGTGCAGCAGGTTGTTGATCGCCAGCACATCCTTCATCACCGGCGCGAGCGGGGCGAGTATCCGCGGCACCACTCCGGGGGCATCCTTCTTGAATTTCCAATGATCGTAGACCACGCCATTGGGGATCATGATGAACATCGTGCGCACCGGCGATTTCAGCGTCTTGGCGTCGGGACCAGGGGTCTCTGCCCAGCCCATGGTCTCGAGGAGCGGCAGGGCCATGGCCACGCCGAGGCCGCGCAAGACGGTGCGGCGGGGGATCATCCAGTGCTTGTCCATGGCCAGGGTCCTTTGCTGATATACTAGGGGTTGCGGCGGTACATGAAAGGGTAACTGGTGACGATCTTGGCAACCAGGGTGGTGAAGCGGTACTGGTCCGCGATCACCGCCTGGGCGATGCCATCGACCACCGCGTCGTCGATCTCCTTGAGACCGCGCCCGAGGGCGAAGGTCAGCAGCTTCTCGGCCAAGCTGCGCGTGAAGTCGTCCTTGCGCGCGAGGAACGCCTTCTTGAGTTCGATCGGGCCCTTGAAGGAGATGCCGCCCGGCAAGGTGCCGGCGGTGTCGAGGGCGGCGCCATTGTCGTCGCGGCGCCAGCGGCCGATGGCATCGAAATTCTCGAAGCCGAAGCCGATGGCATCCATCTTGGTATGGCAGGCGGCGCACATCGGGTCCTTGCGGTGGCGCTCCATCAGCTGGCGCACGCTCAGCCCGGCGGTGCCGGCGGCGCCCTGCTCTGCCAGGGGCGGGACCGCGGGAGGCGGGGGCGGCGGCGGCTCGCCGATGATCTGCTCGAGCACCCACTTGCCGCGCTTGACCGGACTGGTGCGACCGGGCTGCGAGGTGACGGTCAGCACGCTGGCCATGGTCAGCACGCCGCCGCGGCTATGGTCGGGGAGCTGGACCTGGCGCAAGTTGGGCCCACTGACGTTGGCGATGCCATAGTGCTTGGCCAGGCGCTCGTTGAGGAAGGTATAATCGCTGTCGATGAACTCGACGATGCTGCGGTCCTCGCGCATGATGTACTCGAAGTACATCATGGTCTCGTCATACATCGCCTGGCGCAGCCCCTTGCCGAAGTCGGGGAATTTGACGGGATCGGGCTGGATGTTCTCGAGCAGGCGCAAGGTGAGCCACTGCTCGCCGAAGGTCACGCACAGCGCGTGCGCCTTGGGGTCCTTGAGCATGCGCCGGGCCTGACCCTCGAGCGCAGCGGGGTCATGCAGCTTGCCCTGCCGAGCCTGTTCGAGGAGCTCGGCATCAGGCATGGAGGACCATAGGAAATAGGACAGGCGCGAGGCCAGTTCGTAGTCGTCGAGTGGGTAAGCCTTGTTGGGCAGGGTCGCGGTGCGGTCCTGCTCGATGCGGTAGAGGAAGGCGGGCGACACCAGCACCGCCTTGAGGGTGTACTTGATCGACTCCTCGAACGTCTCGCCCTGCGCCTGCGCGAGGTCGAAGATGGTCAGGAAGTGGTCGATCCGCTCCTTGGTCACCGGGCGGCGGAAGGCCAGGGAGGCGAAGTTGTCGACGATGCGCTGGGCGGCATCGCGCGGCTTGAGGTTGTCGCCGGGCTGGGCGACGAAGATGCGCCGATTGTCCGTCGGCTTGCCCCCGCCCGCGCTGGGGGTGGTGAGCTCGACCTGGCCGATGATCAGCGTACGCACGCCCGGCTGGCTGGTGCCAGTGCGGTCCGGCTTGCCGCCGGCCGGCTTCTTGGCAGGCTCGGCCTTGGCCTCAGGGTCGGTGAAGGGGTTGGTGAAGTGCAGGCTGATGCGCCGCGTGCCCTTCTCGAGGGTGAGCGGCACGCCCAGCGACCCCTGCGCCTTGCGCGTGGCGGTGATCTTGAACTCCTTGACCGGCTGGTTGTCGACCTTGACCACCAGCATCGCCGGGTCCTTGCCTGCCTGGTCGGCGCCGGCGCTGATCTTCAGGTTGAACTTGCCATCGAAGGGGATGGCGACGGAGAGCGCCACCTCGCCGACCGCGGTGAATTCGCGCGTCCCGACCCTGCTCTCCGGCGGCAGGGCCTTGCCGTCAACCACCGCCGGCAGCTGGGCGGCGGTGAGCATGACGTTGACCGGCTGGGCGACGATGGCCTGGTCGAGGATGGTGGTGGCGGCGTCGAGGTACTTCTCAAGCAGCAGCGGCGGCAGCGAGAGCACGTCGCCGATGTTGTCGAAGCCCTCGCCGACATCATCGGAGGGGAAGGACGAGCGCGCGGTGCGCAGGTCGAGCCCGAGCAGGTCGCGGATGGTATAATCGTATTCGGTGCGGTTGAGGCGGCGGATGGTCACCCGCCCCGGGTCGGGCGGGCCGTCGTAGCGCTTGATGACCTTGATGGTGGCGATGAGGCGGTCGCGCTCCTCGGCCGACGGCTGCTTCTTGGCGGTGTCCGGCGGCATGTCGTGGCTGTGCAGCTGATCGATCACCTCGCGCCACATCTTGAGCGCGTGCTTGGCGGCATCCTCGCTGGCGATCGCGCTGAGATCGAGATCGCCCTTCTTCTTCTCCGGGTTGTGGCAGGCGAAGCAGTAGGTATCGAGGAGCGGGCGGACGTCCTTCATATACGACGGCCCATCGCCCGCCCAGCCGAGGGCCGGCAGCAGGGCCAGCACCAGATTCCGCACGCTCGCACTCACCGCGATCCTTCGGGGCGATGCCCGTGGGAGGTATTCCGGCCGGTTCTGACGTTCCAGCTGGAATGGGTTCCCTTATTGTGTCAAACAAGCGGGCCGGCGACGCACCGGCAACCGGACGACCAACCAAGGATACCATGGCGGGGCACCGCCGTTGAAGCTGATTGACGCTGCGCTCGCCAGCTGCCTGCCCAGCATCACATCTCCAGGCGGCGCTTTCCCCATCCCCCCCGGTAAAAGGGCATGAACGTTAGTGAATCACCTGACATCGTGACCCCCCCTGCTCTCCAGGTAGATGCCTCATCATGACATCCGTTGCGCACCGATATCCATCGCAGCGTAAACCAACACGCCCATCGAGGTGCTCCTGGTTCGCTGGCCCGCTCATGCCTCAGCGCCATGCAGACGGAGAGCGACGGAAAGCCCGTTTGGGGATCGCCCGCTGCGCCCCCCCCGACGTACCTGACCGCTGGGCATCGCACCAGACGCTGCCTTGTGGACGTGCACCGCCATCCATCCGAACCACGACGCCTCACGCCAGTGCCGGCGGCTTCTCCGTCATGGCCAGGTTCCCGATTGTGTGGGATCGACGATCCGCAGTGATCCTTCCGCATCGAAGGCCAGAAAATGCGCGCGGTTCCGCGTCACACGTCCACGAAAGCGTCGTGCCACCGTGGCGATGCGCAGTTCAGCCATACTGTCGTGGCGTGACGGGAGTGGTCGTGGTTGAGCACACATATTATGCCACTTTGACACTGCTGGTCGCTCGCATATACATTGTTGTAACAATAGCTTACGATTGATTGAACATGAGATTGCCATGCTGCGCGATCGAGAATCGTGATGGCCCGCTTGGCGGCGTGCCCGTCAGGCAGATGCTGCCTGAAATCCATGCAGTGCTTTGCCCTGCAAGCAGATGGATTCATTCCTTCAATTCACGCGCCTGAACAGTTCGGCCACTGCCGTCAACCACCGCCATCTCGAACCGGGCATCTGGCATCTACGACGTCTTAGGCGATACGATCTTCTCGTTTACCGCTTTCGCTATGGCGCCGCCTCTGCTGTGCACATGGAGCTTCTCGTAGACAGTCCGTATGTACTCATCGGCGGTGTAATAGCCTATCCCCAACTCGGATGCCGCCTGCTTGGTGGTATGCCCGCTCACGAGGAGCTGGAGGATCTGCATCTCACGTGGCGAGAGCCCGTAGTCATGCTTGGGGGCTGTCGCTTGGGAGACCATCTCCAAAACGCGGCGGGCTATATGGGGATTGATGGGGGAACCGCCGTCCGCCGCGCTGCGGATGGATGCGGCGACTTCCTCTGCGCTCGTTGATTTGAGCAGGTAGCCGGTGGCACCGGCGCAAATCGCTCGGAATATCTTATCGTCATCCTCGAAGACGGTGAGGATGATCAACGCCGTGGACGGGTAGCGTTGGCGAAAATGCGGAAGCGCCTCGATGCCGCTCATGCCGGGAAGCTCGACGTCGAGGAGGAGCACGTGTGGCGCTGCGGGAGCGGGCAGCGCGGACAAGGCGTCTTCGCAGCTGAAATAGCGTTGCGGGCAGGAAATGCCATCGCAGCGATTGAGCGCCCGCTGCAGTCGACTGCCATAGACCTTGTGGTCTTCGACCAGCCAGACAGTGATGGGGCGGGCTTGGTCAGGCATGGTCAGGCATGGTGCGGCAGGGAGATGGTGATGGAGGTCCCGTGCTGAGGCGCAGAATCGACGCTGACGATTCCACCGTGCTTCGCGGCACGCCGCTGAAGATTGACCAGGCCCATCCCTCCTCCCTTGAGGGCGGAGGGATCGAAGCCGCGCCCGTTGTCACGCACGGTCAGGATGAGGGTTTCATCCCCTTGCGCGAGCGTGATGTCGGCATGCGTCGCCTGTGAGTGCCGCACCAGGTTATGCAGCGATTCCTTGAGCATCAGCACGAGGTCGCGCCGCTGGTCCATCCGCATGCGGTTGAAGGCCGCCGCGGCCGGTTCATGCAGTTCGTGCGGGATGTTGCGGAGGATGCGGTCGATGATGTCGCGAAGGTGCTCGATCAGGTCACCTTGGCCATATTTCCCGCTCTGGGCGAGTCGCACGAGGTCGCGCATCGTATCGAGCGTCTGCCGTGCCGTATCGCGGATCTCAGCCAATTCCTGCTGCATGGCTTCGTCTCTCGTGAGCGCGAGCGCCTCTTCGCTTATCAAGACGATGCAGCCGAGGCTGCTGCCGATGTCGTCGTGCAGATCCTGCGAGATGCGCTGGCGCAAGGCATCCATTTCCAGGCGGCGGTCGCGACGATGCCGGAGATTCGCTCCGAGCAGCGCAAGCACTACGGCAACGATGGCTGCCGCGAGTATCCACCAGGAGATCATGATGAACCGCGAACGGATGTCGGACGACCTGGTGTCGATTTGGGCGATCCTCTGCATGATCTCGCGGCGATGCGATAGGCCGAGAAGCCAGTCCCCCAGATCGAGGATGTTCGCGCGGCTGGTGAAACCGTCCACCAGAGCCGCGCGCGACCAGCCGTTCCCCTCGATCGAATCGAATGCGCTCACCTCCTTGCCGAGCGCGACATTCGTGTCCCCGGACCAGACCTGCATCTCGGAAAGCGCGAAGAGGTAGCGCCCATTGGCATTGAACAGCTGCGGTGCGGACACGCGCACATAGCGGGCGGTTTCATCCCGGGCGACGAAGCTGATGGCATTCTCGCCAGGGCCGACCGGGGCGCGCGGCTCCGCGCCGTTGCCCCCCTCCAGGCCGGACAGCTCGACGGCATTGCGGAAGCTCAGATCATTCGCCAGCTGGACGGTCAACCCAGGCGGCCAACCGTAGCCTGGACGATGCGAGAATTCTGGCGGATAGGCCGGGAACAGCCGAACTTCATTTACCGGCATGACCTCGCCGAGATCCACCTGGACCCAGCGTGGCGATGGGTGAGGCTCACGCTCGAGGACGACTGGCTGGCTGGAATAGCCCAGGGTCGGGCTCGGCCTTGAGCCCTGTGGCGGGCCGAGCACCGAATGGCCATCCACGAGATTCGAGAGTCCCCACACCGGCAGCGCACCCATGGTGCGGCTGGAGGTGAAATCGCTGCGGCCAAGTCCGGCGGCGATATTGCGCTTCCCCTGGAGTACGATGATTTCGCCGAGCGCGAACAGCGCACGTCCGCCATCCTGATACAGCCTGGTTGCCGTGATGCGCACGAAGCGCGCACGCTTCCCGGCGCACGGCAGATAGACTGGCAGCGTGCCTGGATTGGCGAAATCGGTCGGCGTATCGCCAGCGATCACGGTGCGCCCCGCCTGGTCTGCGCTTTCGGATATCTCCACACGGAAACGCGCAGGGAAGCCGTAGCCCGGCACTATCGCCCGACCGCTGTCGGAAGCGGCCGGCACCAGCACCACGGCATCGAGCGGCTCCTCTCGCCGCAGATCCACTTCCACCCACTCCACCGTATTGGAGGACGCCGAGAATCCGCTGTGATAACCGATGCGATCCGTGAGTTGCGGCGTCGGCGCCGGAGGCAAGGGGACGAGGGCAGCCTCCAGGTCTCGTCGTTCAACGTCGTTGTGCCGCAGTTCGGAACTGAACCAGGAGAGCGACGCGACCTGGGCGACGCACCCACCCACCACCAGCGCCGCAAGACCGATCGTCAGCTGGACGGTGCGACGCATCATAGAAGGGGGGATCGTAGCTGCTCACCCAGTACCTCGCCACCCCTTTTGCCTGCTGGCATGCGCACCGGCGAGCGCCTGAGGGATCATCGTCGTCGTCAGGGCGGACCACGGCTCTGCTGGCGTCGAGACAGCGAGACTCAGCTGCGTCAGCCGCCAGCGGACAGAGCACGGAAGCAGCCCCGCCACCCTCATTGGCCGCCATGGAGATGGGCGACCCCGCTGCAGGGGATCGCCTTAAGCCGATGATGCGCCAGCCCTTATCCAGGATCATGCAGCGCTGCGGTCGGCAGTCGGATGGTCATGGGGAACCCTGTCCGAATGTTCGGGGGTTCCACGCTCACGGTGCCATCGCTACCCTCCAGGCCATGATCCCCCGTCCGCGCACCATCCATCTCGCTGCGATGCTGCACATCGCCGTCTGCGCGTGCTGCGCCGCGGAGTCCGCGGATTTCGAGAAGACGGTCACACCATTCTTCGCCGAGAATTGCCTCAAATGCCATGACGCGAGGAAGCAGAAGGGCGATCTCCGGCTCGATACGCTGCCTCTGGATTTCATCGGCGAGAAGAATGCCGGTCACTGGACCGATATCCTCGACCGCCTCACTTCAGGCGATATGCCGCCGGAGAAGGAATCGCGCCCGAAGCCGAGGGAGACGGCCGCGGTGGTGGAGTGGATCGCCACCCAGCTGGCGGAGGCGGAGTCGGCGCGTCACGCCACCTCGGAGCGCGTCTCCTTCCGCAAGCTCACGCGTGATGAATACGTGAATACAATCCACGATCTGCTCGGCGTGACCTATGACGCCTTCAGCACCATGGGCATGGGGGAGGACCCGAATTGGCTCGGCTTCGAGCGCATCGGCTCGGTCCTCTCGTTCGCGCCTGCGCACATCGAGAAGTATCTCAGCGCCGCACAGCAGGTGCTGAACGAAGCCCTGCCACCAGGACCGAAGCCTCCATGCAAGCTCATCCACTGGGATCCCTTCGGCATGCGTGAAGCCTGGGGTGGGATGAAGAAGGATTTCGAACGCCAGGGCAACGCGGCAGCGGTCCGCTTGCCGATCATCCCGAGCAGCAATGCCGTCGGGGTGGTCGGCAAGCGGCTGAATCTCCTCATCCCCTCCACCGGCGTCTACCTGCTGAGAGTGAAGCTCAGCGGCCTGCATCCGGCGCAGCGCCTGCCGCCGCGGTTGCGCATCTATGAGGCGGATATCGACAGCATCCTGGCCGAACAGGATGTGGATGCGCCCGAAGATCGGCCCGTGACGCTCGAATTCCGGGTGCATCTGACCGCAGGGAATCACGATATCGATGTGATGAACGCGGTGCCTGGCCTGGCGAAACCCATCCAGGACAGCAACCACGCGGTGTTCACCAGCCTGCATGCGCGCATGCCATGGCAGCAGAAGCTCACCGACGATGCCGATCAGCCGCTGCGGCCGTTCCTGATCCTGGATTTCGTCGAATGGGAGGGTCCGCTCTGCGAATCGTGGCCGACACCGGCGCAGCGTGAGATCTTCGGTAATGGAACCCGCGACGCCGCCCAGGCCCACGACATCATCGCGCGCTTTGCAACCCGCGCCTTCCGCCAACCGGTGGCGATCGAGGAGATCGAACGCTATACGCAGCTCGTCGAAGCCGAGATGAAGGCTGGCAAGGCCTTCGAACCGGCGGTGAAGACCGCGTTGGCCGCGATCCTCTGTGCGCCGAACTTCCTCTACCTCGTCGAAGGCTCACCCGCGAAGGCGACCACGACCCTCAACGACTACGAGCTTGCGGCGCGGCTGTCCTATTTCCTGTGGAGCACGCAGCCTGATGACGCATTGCGCACTCTTGCGGGAGCCGGAAGGCTCCATGACGAGGCGACCCTCCGCAGCGAAGTGCGGCGCATGCTCGCTGATCCCAGGGCAGCGGCATTCGCCGAGGCCTTCCCGCGCCAGTGGCTGCAATTGCGCCGGGTCGGGATGTTCGCGCCGGACAAGGCCCTCTATCCCGACTACGACGACTACCTGCAGAAGAGCATGATCGCCGAGACCACGAGCTTCTTCCATGAGGTGCTGGCGAAGAACCTCAGCCTGCGCAACTTCCTCGATTCCGACTGGACCATGCTCAACCAGCGCCTTGCGCTCCATTATGGGATCGCGGGCGTGACCGGAGAGGCCATGCAGCGCGTCTCTCTCAAGCCCGAGGATCATCGCGGCGGCCTGATGACCCAGGCCGCAGTGCTCGGGCTCACCTCCGACGGCACCCGTCACCGCCCGGTGCATCGCGGGAAATGGCTGTCCGAATCCATCCTCGGCCGGCCGGTACCGCCGCCGCCGGCCAATGTCCCGGCGATCAAGGCCGCGCAGGCCGCCGCGCCCAAGACCAGCCTGCGCGACAAGCTCGCTGCGCACCTGGAGAACGCCTCCTGCGCGGCCTGTCATCGCAAGATCGATCCACTCGGACTGGCCTTCGAGAACTATGACGCCATCGGCCGCTGGCGCACCGAGGAGACCGTGCGCGACGGTTCCGGCGCCAATCCGAAGGTGGACGCAAGCGGCGAGCTGTCCGATGGCCGGAGATTCGCCGACGTGAACGCCTTCAAGAAGCTGATGCTCGACGATACCGACAAGTTCGCGGCCGCCTTCACGGAAAAGCTCGCCACCTTCGCCATGCGCCGCGTGATGACCTTCTCCGACCGCGCTGAACTCCAGCGCATCGCCGCGACGAGCAAGGCCGACGATTACCGTCTGTCGACGCTGATCGAGATCTTCGTGACGAGTGCACTCTTCCAACGACGCTGACCAGAGTGATAACCATGAAATGCCTCGCCGCCCTCCTCTCCACGATACTGTCCATCGCCGCGCTGTCCGCGGGAGACGCGACCGCGCCGGCGGCTTCCGCACCGCCTGATCTCAGGATCACGCCGGGCAAGGTCATCATCCCGACCGGCACATCCATGCGGCGGATCTGGGGCGAACTGGTCAGCATGGATCTGGCCACGCGCACCGGCACCTTCCGCAAGGATGGCACGGACCAGCTGATGCCCTTCGCCGTGATGCCCTATGCCGAGCTGCTCCATCATGCGACCCTCGGCGACCTCCAGGATTTCCGCATCGGCGAGCGAGCCATCTTCCGCCTCCATGAGGATGGGAAAGGGGAGTGGGTCGCGCTCACCTACATCCAGGATGAGATGAACATGATGAACAACCACAAAGAGTATTTCTATGTGGATAGCATCGATGCGGCGAAGGGCAGGCTCATCTGCACCTGGGCGAACGCCGATCAGAGCTTCATCCGCCAGAAAAATGTGCTGATCGAGACCGATCATGACACGCGCTACTGGAAGGCCGCAAAATCGGCGACCTTCGCGGACATCGCCATCGGCGGCAAGCTGCGCACCAAGACCCATGGCATCGGCAAGGGCAATACGCGCATGTGCTGGGAGGTCTTCCTCGATGACGAGAGCCTGATCGCGTTCCAGACCGAGCAGAAGGCCGTCCATCAGCGGCGCATGGTCGAGGAAGGGCTGCCCGGGTACGTGGATGTGGCGGTGGCGGCAGCAGCGGCGGCGGTCGACAGCGTGGTGCAGTTCACCCTGTTCCCGGAAGGCCGTGGCTTCTTCGCCCAGCTCAAGGTCGGCGGCGCCGCCCGCGTCGCGCCAGCGGGTCCAGACCGCAAGCCGACCATGCCTCCGGTCCCAGCGATCATCACCGCCGTCAGCGGGGCGGAGGTGAGCGTCAGCCTGCCCTCCGCAGCCGCCGCCACCTTCCAGGCGGCGGGCATCGCCCGGCTGTGGCCGGGCGCGCATTGACCAACGCGGCGCTCCATAGCGGCAACCTCCCACCACCACCAGCGGAACCCGAGTGACACCATGAGCAATATCCGATCCCAGCGCTGGCTGCTTGATCGCCGTCACGCCCTGCGCGGCCTTGGCGCCATCATCGCCCTGCCCCTGCTCGACGCGATGTGTCCCCTGAGCGCTGCGGCCCCCCCCGCCGCTGAGACGGCAGCCAAGCCGCGCCGCAGCGTGTTCGTCTACATCCCCAACGGCGTCAATGGCATGACCTGGCAGGTAAAGAAGCCTGGTCGCGGCTTCGAGCTCTCCACCGCGCTTGCACCGCTCGCCGCGCACCGGGATGCGCTCACCGTCTTCAGCGGACTGCATCACCCCAACGGCATCGGCTCGGCGCACGTCTGCGCCGACCTCTGGCTCACCGGCGCGAAGCTCGACGACAAGGGTCGCAGCGCGCGCAACAGCGTCTCGTGCGATCAGCTCATGGCCGAGGTCACCTCGCGCCAGACGCGCTTCGCCTCGCTCGAGCTATCGATCACGGCAGGCGTCGGGCAGCCGAACAACACCACCACCCTGGCCTTCTCGCGCGACGGCGTGCCTCTCCCGGCGGAGGAGAACCCGCGCACGGTCTTCAACCGCCTCTTCGTCCCCGATCCAGGCGGCGCGAAAGCCGAAGAAGAGCGGCTGAAGACCGGCCGCAGCATCCTCGATTCGGTGCTCGGTGCCGCGAAATCGCTGCGGCGCGGGCTGGGCAGCGAGGACTACTCGAAGCTCGACGAATACCTGCACGCCGTGCGCGATGTGGAACAGCGGACCGAGAGGCTGGAATCCTGGCTCGACGTCCCGAAGCCGGTGCTCGGCAAGGCTGAAAGCGACAGGTTCCAGCGCAACGTCCCCAAGGCGCAGGCGGGCGAATATTACCGCACGATGTATGATCTCATCGTGCTCGCATTTCGCACCGATGTGACGCGCGTGGTCACCTACCTGAGCGGCAGCGAGGGCGTCGGCCTGGCCATCCCGGAAATCGGCATCAGCCAGCAGCGCCACTCGCTGTCGCACCACAACTGCGATCCTGAGATCCTCGACCGCCTGACCAGGTGCGATGCATTCCTCATGCAGCAGTTCGCCTATTTCCTCGATCAGCTCAAAGCGGTGAAGGAGGACGGTGAATCGCTGCTCGATCGCACCATGGTCCTGACCGGCAGCGGCATGAGCTACGGTCACGGCCATGGCAACGCCAACCTCCCCATCATCCTCGCCGGCGGCAGCGGACTCGGACTGAAGCATGGCCAGCACCTCGACTACAATCGCATGGGCGTCGCGGGCTATGCACTCGACAACGACGAGTGGCACTCGCTCAGCTTCAAGCCCAAGAACGGCGATGCCCGGTTGAGCAATGTCCTGCTGACCATGCTCCAGAAGATGGAAGTCAATGCTGCGCGGTTCGTGGACAGCCTGGGGCCGGTGGCGGAACTGGGATGAGCTCCAGACCCATGCCCATCTCGTTCGCTGTCCGATCTCGCACGGCGTCCTTCCCCGCCGGCCGCATGGCCTGTGCAACCATTCCGGACGACCATCAATGAGCTGTCACCGATCCATGAGGGGGGCACCCGCCCGCACACTGCATTGTCCGCACCTCAGCCCACTGCGACTCGCCGTTCTGCTGTGGTGGCTGGGCATGGTTGCGCCATGCGCCGCGGAGTCGGCGGCGACCGCCGATGCACGGTCGCCTGCCCGCGGCGACATCGCCACCGCAAGCACGCCCCCGTACCGGCCGAAAGCCGGCGAATTCCCGCCCTTCCACACCGAACATCGCACCGAGGGCACCTTGCTGGCGGTGGATTATGTCCATCGCACGGGCGTCCTGCGCGATGACGGCACCGGCGACCTGGTCGATTTCTCCATGCCGCCGTTCGCCGGCGTGCGGTATCTCAATGCCCAGGCCGATCTGCGCGACATCCCGCTCGGCATCAACCTCTCCGTCTTCCTCCACCCGGATGATTCCGGCGCGTTCACCCAGGTCACCTGGCTGTGCGATGATTTCACCAGCATGGCCGCTCGCAACGCGACGTATCACCTTGATGGATCGAAGGTTGGAGAGGGGATGCTGATCGCCTCCCTGCAGTATCCGGGAAGGCATGAGATCGCTTCCGGCAGCCAGAAGCTGCTGGTGGATGCCCGCACCCGGGTGTGGAAGGACGGAAAGCAGATCACGCTCGGCGAGCTGGTCGTGGGCGACGCATTGCTGGTCAACCGCGGCGCGCGCACCGCCGCTGGGATGGGACCGTGCGTGGATATCTGGGTCGGGGCCGACACCCACCAGCGCGCCACTGCGGGGCAGCGCGCACGCCAGCGCGATTCGCTCAAGCTGCGTGGCCTGCCTGGCTGGGTGGATAGCGACGATGACACCCATATCGTCATCACGCTCTTCTCGAGCGAGGATCGCAGCGTCGTCCAATCGCTCTTCACCGACAAGGAATTCCCCGTCGGCAAGGATCTCTATGTCGCCACGACCAACCGCGAACTGCGCACCTACGACGCCAATGTCGACGGCGTGCGGGCGCAATTGCTCAGGATCGAATCCGCACCGTTGGATTGCTATGGCAGCAGCGGCATCCGGCTGGTGCTCAAGCCCAACGAAATGCTCGAAGGCTTCCGTCCAGGCGGCTTGCTGCGGATCTTCAACGCCGAATGGCCGGTGAAGAAGGGCCCGGCGGACCCGCTGTTCGGGGAGGCCCTGGGCAACTATCATCTCGTTCATTCCCCGGAGATCCTTGACCCGCTCGCGCACGAATTCCCCTTCCGCACCGATTTCGGGAATGAACAGATGCCGTGGTACCAGCTCCAAACCGGCGTCACGCCGCCGCCGTTCTCCGAGCATCTCGTACTCGGCGAACTGGTCAAAGTGGACGCCAACGGGCATGGAGGGCAATTCCGCAGCGATCGCAGTGGCGACCTGGTCGATTTCAACCTCCTGCCCCAGGGCGGCATCCTGCAGCGAGTCGCCTACAATCGCGTCGCCTCCCCGGTGCGGATCACCGAGAGCGTCTCCTCGGTGCTGTACCTCGACGCCGACGCGACGCTCGCCGATATTCCCCTCGGCACGCGCTGCCGCTTCCAGCTGTATCAGGATGGGATGCATGCCTTCACCCAGGTCGGACTGATGATGGACGAGTTCACCCGCCTGGCGCTGAACCACGTTCTCTATCGCATCGAGGATCTGCGCCTGGATGCCGGCAGGCTCCATATCGTCCGGCATCTCCCGCAGGTGAAGAACTACCACGAGGATATCGCCACACCGCTCGACCTTGGACGTGCGGAACTCGATGTGGATGCCCGAACCCGGGTCTGGAAAGGGGCCAAGCAGATCGGGCTCGCCGATCTTGCCATCGGTGATGAGCTGCTCATCAACCTATCCGGCCAGAGCCGGCATGATCCTGGCCGCTGCACCGACCTGTGGGTGGGTGAGGAAGCGCAGAAGCTCGCAACCGCTGCGCAAATGAGGAAGAACGACGCGCGCCTGAAGGCGGCCAAGAAGGCGGCGCCCGCGAATTGACTGGATCGGGGGCCAATAGCCCTCCCACTTCCAGTGGTCGTCGTAGCCGCAGACCGCCGCGACGTCCTTTGCGCGCGCTGCATCCCGATTCTGCGCCCCGCAGGCGCTCCCGTTGCGGCCACGCGTCATGCATCCATGAGGGAGAAGGACGGCCACGGCCATCTCCCGGTTGACCATCCACCGACCGTGACCTGATCGCGCCTGGTCTAGAGCCTCGACGACGTGTCATCCCGTCCCGGTTGCGACCAGGATCGTCCCGAGGTCAGACGCAGATGGTTGGATGGTCGCTGGCGGACGCCGTCCTCTGTCGCCACATCCTGCGGCGGGGCTCCGCGGGAGGTCATCGTCGAATCCGCTCGCAGCCAGCGACAATTCGAGAAGCGCCTATCCCGGATCGTGAGGACCGGGTATGCGGCGGTACGGAGTGCGATCAGTAGCCGCGTTCACCGGCATCTGCGACGACAATCACCTGGATGCGCGGAGCTTCACTGCCTGCCGCTGAATGCGTGTGCCGGACGTTCGCGACTGCCGCGCACAGTCCCCCCTTGAGACCCGCTGCCGGCCCTCATCGTCTGACATATGCCCAGGCGTGAATCCATCGAGCGTCCCCACCGGGCCATCGACCAGCTTGTGCAGCGGAAGAATGACGAGCTGCAGCGCATGGCCCGGCTGTTCACCTCGAAACCGGCGGCCAACAAGGCTGCGCTGGCCAAATTCCTGGTCGATCGTGCCACCCCTCCGCTGCTGGCTCAGACGCTGGAGCTGGTCGGCGATGGGGGCCGGAAGCTGCTGGCCCATGCTGCCCATGGCAACGGCCTGCTGCGCACGGCACAGAAGGCGGTACCCGACTTTCATCTCGGGAGCTGGAAGTGGTATGGATATGGGGAACGCACGGTACGACCGTCCCCGGTTCTGATCTTCTTCCCCGACGGTGAGCAGCTCCCGTCCGACTATCGAGCCCGGTTGGCGAAGCAGCTTCCAGCCCCCCCATCGCCGCCGCTCGAGCCTCTGGCGGGGGATCCACCAGGGACCATCGTCCCGAGCGACCCCCTGGCGGATGCGGCCCTTATCCTGCACCTGGTGAAGGAGGGCGGACTGCAGACCGCCGTCAACGGCTTGAGCCCGGCGTGCCTGAAGCGCCTGGCCGCAAGCGCCATCGGCGTCAGCGGCGAGCGCCGCGGCGATCAGTTGCGCCTGGGGTCCTTCGCCGCCCTGCTCGAGGAAAGCGATCTCATCTCCAGGACCTACACGGGCTGGAAGGCGAAGCGCACCGCCATCGGCCACGCCGAATTGATGGCCATCTTCACGCTCTATGCGCGCAGCGAGCTCGATGAGATCGGCCAGATCGTCAGCATCCGGGGCCGCAACCATTCCTATGCTCCGTGGACGGATCCGGCCGTTCGCCGCCAGGAACTGCTGCGCGTGCTCCGTGGCTGCCGGCCAGGAGCATGGTACGCTACCCGTGATCTCCTCGACCATGCTGCCGCCACCGCTGCGGTCGACACGCTCCTGAGCACCACCGACCTGGTGCGCATCGGCAGGGATTACGATGGCTCCATGGACAACCTGGGCGAGGCCGGGCTGGACCTGATCCGGGATGCGTGGATGCGCATGGCCCTGTTCGCCTATCTCACCCCCCTGGGGGTGATCGAGATCGCGGTCGGGGATCCGGAGCCCATCCCGCCAGCGATCCGGGCGCTCACCCGGGACGTCGATGACTTCCCCACCTCCCTGTCGCCCGCTGATACGATGACGGCGGTGCGCCTCACCCCGCTGGGTCTGTGGCTGCTCGGTCTCGGTCCGGAGCCCACCAGGGCGACGGGGGAGCCGGGCGGTTGGCGCATCCAGGCGGACGGGACCGTCGTCGCCCTGGGACAGCGCGTCGGTCCCCGCGAGCGGCTCCTGCTCGATGCCGTCGGCAAGCACCAGGACGAGCGCACGTGGCGCATCGAACGCGCCTCCCTGATCGCGGCCATCGCCGGCGGCCGGACGGCCGCCGCGCTGCGGGAACAGCTCGAGTCCCTCTCCCGGACAGCCCTCCCCGATGCGCTGGTGCGTCTCCTCGAGGATGCCAATCGCCGCGCAACCGCGATCGTCATCCATGGCCCCGTGGTCCTGCTCACGGTGTCCGATCGGACCGCTGCCGAACAGCTCATCCATGACCGCGCCACCGCGTCGCTATGCCGGAGCTTTGGCGACGGGGTCATCGCCGTGACTCCCGGCAATCTCAATGAACTGCGCCGAGCCGCCCGCAAGCTCGCCTGGCACATACCTGCGTATGACAGCTGACGGGCATCACCGATGCCCGATGCTATCGTCCATCACCAAGACCATCCGATGCCCAACCATGCGAACCGCAAGCGACGCACCACCTCACGCGCCGGGCGGGCGCGTGCTCGGCCTGGGTCGATCGAGACTTTGAATGCGCTCATCGAGGAGGCAACCGTCGACGCCTATGGCGACGAGCAGCAGATCGGTGGTTTCCACAGCTGCCTGGAGGAACGGTTGGAGGTCCCCTTCGCCACGGTCGTGCTGGGCATACCGGTGCAGGTGACCGGTATCGATTACGACGAGGCAGGACTGCTGGTCGCTACCTGCATCAGGGGGAAGCTGGTCCAGCGCATCTCGCTGCTTGAGCTTCCACTACCCGAGCCTCCACCCCCCGGGCACGAATGGATCGCCGCCTATCGACACTGGAGTCGCGGCAGAGGATGACCCTCAGTGGTGGCGACCGTGGATCGGCAGGAGACCCCGGTCAGGCGTCAGTCGGGCCGGTCGGGGATCAGGCGATGCCGTCAACGATGGCATAGTGGTAACCCTGCTCGCACAGGAACCGTTGGCGGTTCAGGGCGAAATCCTGCTCGATGGTATCGGCACTGACCAGCGTGTAGAAATGGGCGACGTTGTCACCGGGCTTGGGCCGCAGCAGCCGGCCGAGGCGCTGGGCCTCCTCTTGGCGGCTGCCGAAACTGCCACTGACTTCGATGGCGAGCGCAGCATCCGGCAGGTCGACGGCGAAATTCGCCACCTTCGAGACCACCAGGGCACGGATGCGTCCGGCACGGAAGTCGGCGTACAGCGCATCGCGTCGTGGCTGCGGGGTGCTGCCGGTCAGCAGCGGCAGGTCCAATGAATCGGCAATGGCGCCGAGCTGATCCACATAGGTGCCGATGACCAGGGCAGGTGACGCAGGATGCCGAGCCAGCAGCACCCGGATGGCGTCAAGCTTGGCCGGATTCTCAGCGGCGGCACGCAGCTTGCGCCGGGGGTCCGCCTGGCAATAGGCAGCGAAGGCCGCACCGGTCAGCGGCAGACGCACCTCGGTGCAGCGTGCACTGGCGATCCAGCCCTGGGACTCCAGTTCGCGCCATGGGGAATCGTAGCGCTTCGGCCCGATCAGGGCGAACACCTCGGCCTCGCGCTGGTCTTCCCGTACCAGGGTGGCGGTCAGCCCCAGGCGTCGACGCGCCTGGACTCCCGCAGTGACCTGGAATATCGGCGCGGGGAGCTGGTGGACCTCGTCGTAGATGATCAAGCCCCAGTCGCGGCGCTGGAACAGATCGAGATGCGGGAAGCCGCCGGTGGCGGAATCGCGATGGGTGAGGATGTGGTAGGTGGCCACCGTGACCGGACGCAGATCCTTGACGGTGCCATCGAATGCGCCGATCTGATCCGGCGTCAAGGTGGTCTTGTCGAGCGCCTCGCTGATCCATTGCCGGACTGCAGTGGTCGAGGTGGTCAGGACCAGGGTGGCAGCGCCCACCTGGGCGGCGGCCGCCAGGCCGATCACCGTCTTGCCCGCTCCGCAGGCCAGGACCAGCACACCGGAGCCGCCCCGGGTGCTGCCGCCGGCCAGGAAGGCGTCCACCGCGGCATGCTGATAGTCGCGAAGCGCGAAGGGCGCGCCGCCAGGTAGCTCCTTCCGCATCGCCAGGCTCAGCGCTTCGCCCGGGGTGAACCCGGCCCGGTCATCGACCGGGTAGCCGGCCCTGGTCAAGGCCACCTTCAGTTTTCCTCGTTCGAGCAGGGGCACCTGGATGGCGCACGCGCTCAGCTGCTCGCCGAGATGGTGGTGGATGCCGGGCAGGGTGCGGATGTGGCCGGCGAGCGCTGCATCGCGGCACTGCAGCACCAGTCCATCGTCCAGGGGGGATCGTTCCAATGTCAGCTTGCCCCAACGGCCCGCCCATTCGTTCAGGCGCACGGTGATCGTCTCGGGCAGCGGGAAGCGCGAGAGCTCCGCCAGCATGCGCAGCGTGGCGCTGACGTCCTTGCCGATGGCGCAGGTGTTCCACACCGACAGGGCGGTGATGCGCCAGCTATGCACATGCTCGGGCGATTTGACCAGCTCGGCGCAGTGGGCCAGGCATTCGCGTGCATCCGCATAACGCGGATGATCGACTTCAACCAGGACGGTGAGGTCGCCCTGGATGATGAGCGGCCGGGATGGGTCGTTCATTCCGGGCAGCTCCAGCCCATCGCCCGGATGGCCTTGCGCGCGGCCTTCCAATCCGCGTTCCGGACCGCCAGCTGGTCCTTTTCAAGGCGGCGCAGGTACTTCCCGGTGCGGGGATCCCCCAGCAGCAGCTGCGCCAGCTCCTCCGGCACGTGGAAGGCGCGCCAGCTGCCGGCGTCGGTGATCGCGGTGAAGCGGCGCTGGGCATCGTCCATGAGGCGGCTGACCGCATCCGGGAGTGGTCCGGCCTGGGCCAGGAAGCCACGCAGATCATCCAGACGGCGGCCTTCCTCGCAGGCACGCAGCAGGCGATCGCGATCGATGCGCCAGGCGCGCTCAGTCTCGGACTGGAGCCAGCCGTCCAGGAGGATGCGATCGGAGACCGGGACGACACCGGTGGCCACCACGCTGCCATCGGCGTGCACGCGCAGACACGATGGCGCAGGAGGAGGAGCCGCGAAGGTATCACGGGAACCGAGGATGTAGGCACCCAGGTCCGTGACGCGGAATGCCCGCAGCCCATCATAGCGGCTGAGGAAATCCAGGTCATCGGCCCCCCACAGGCCACGGTAGTCCGGTGCGGCTCCCCATGGTGGGACCAGCGCCAGATCGACCACCCCAAGGGTCGCCAGATATTCCACCAGCACCACCGCGAGGTAGCGCATCTCCAGGATCTCCCAGCCATGACTGCCGTTAAAGCCCAGGTTGCCATAGCGCTTCTCGCTCAGGTAGAGCTCCCAGGGTGCGGCATCGCAGACCCGCAGCCGTTCATCGGCACCCTGCAGCCAGCGTCCGAAGTCGGCCAGCGCCACCCAGCGGCCTGGGGGCACCAGGCGCAGCTGATCGAGGATGATGGCCCGGCGATCAGCGGGATCCGAGAACGAGTCGGCACCGCGTCCGCTCTGGCCCTTGATCGCGTCGATGCGGCGGAATTCGTCCACATCGCTGGCCTTCGACCACCGCTCGCAGCAATCCCTGAGTGCGCAATGGGCGGGCATTGCCATCGCCGCGGTGCCTTCGGACGTCAGCTGCCGTCCACCGGCGGTCATGGGCGAGTAGCTGCAGGCGTACATCAGGGTCGGCCACGCCACCGGCCGGATCGGGCCGATCGCCTGCGAGGTGCCGCCGCTTCCAGGCAGGTCTGCCACCCCATCGTAGACGTCAGGCTCCGCAAGTACCGCCAGGATCGCGCGCTGACTGGACGAGGTGGGGAATCCGGCATCGGTGCAGCGCAGCGCGCCCGTCTCGGCCAAGCGCAGGACACCATGGAACTCCCGCAGGGCTATGGTGGCGGTGTGGATCAACCGCATCCCGGCTTCAGCGGGCGGATCGCCATCACAGCACCGTAGTGGCGGCCTAGGCGGAGCCGTGAGCAGGGCCTTGAGCGGCTCGACCAGGGCAGGAATTACCTCCCTGGTGTCGCCAATCAGCACGCAGACCAGCAGGCGGACGCCATCGTTGCCCGAGCGGTCGACACCCGGATGCCGGGGATCCCTCTCGGCAGGGCGCAGGGTGACCCCGAAGCGGCTCTTCAGGCGCACTGGATCGATATAACCCTTGTGATGCACGGCATCGGCGAGCGCGAGCCGCTCGCTCTCATTCATGCGCGCAATGGTCTGCGCGAGGCCGTCCCCGTGCAGTTGGCGCGCGACGAGATCGGCAAGATCCCCTTGGCGGGTGGGCAGATTCTTCTGCCCAAGCATATAGGCGAGGCTTCTGAGCTCCTTGGCGGTACGTAGCGCGAAGCTGTCGATCAGCTCAGGGAGGCTCATGGGTGGGCGATTGTTCGCTCCTGATCGTGTGCGCAACCTGGGATATCGTGCCTGCCGCTCGCCCAGAGGCTCCGAGGGGAGGGTCGCCTGCCACTGCCTGGCTGGTCGATCGAGCCGGGTGCTCGAGGGCCTCGGGATGCTGATTGGCGAAGCTCTGCGGATGCCCGGCGGGATACGTCATGGTGTCCTCCATCGCGGGGCTGATGGCATGGGCGGCAGAAACCGTGGTCGGTGTGATCATCGCCGCCGATGATGACCCCTCATCGACGGACAGCAGCCGACCCGTCTGCTGGTCATCTCTTCCGTCGGGATTGTAGTACCGGTCCAGCGCTTCGTACTCCTCCATCTGCCACATGGCGATCGGATCGCCGGCAATGAGGTCCAAGACATCCAAGCAGTGCCGCGTGGTGGTGGAAGGCCGCGGTCGTGGTGTGACGCCCTGGCGTGCGAGCCGCTGTGCGTCGACCAGACGCGCCTCGGGGATGGAGACTCCGAGCAGGCGCAATTCCAGGATGGCGCACAGGCGATCGGTACCGAACCACCTGCTGTATCCGCGAACGAGATCCTTGCCACGGTAGGTTGGCATCCATGTCTTCGCCTGCTGAAGACGCCCTTCTCGTTTCAGGCGACGGCGTCGTGGGCAGGGCATGTTCCGCATCCTGTGTGACGCGAGCTGAAGGGAAGCCGCCGCTGACGCAGCGACCCCTGCTACAGAACCGTGCCCCGGGGTGAATGCAGCCAGCCCGACGTCACTGCGGCTTCGTTGCCACCGGGTTCGATCCGTTGTGATCACCACCAGGGGGGCGCTGCCGCCCATCCGGCGGTCCCTTCCGGACTGCGACGTTGCCCATGGTCGCATGGTCTGATCGCTTGCTTCGCTTTCTGCTTCGGCTCCAATCGGCAGGAACCTGAAGCGGGACAGCGAAAGACCATGAACGGAGTACCCGACGACGCCAATCTGGATGTCCTGCAGCATATCGAACAGGGCTTGGCAGTAGCCTACAAGTCCGACCCGGCATTGACCGACAGCAGAGTCATGCTGTCCCTCGGAAAGGCAAAGGCGGCGATCAAGCAGCGCTTTGGCTATGGCAAAGGGCTGAGCATCCAGCCCGATAGCCCCACCGAGGCGACCATCATCGACACGATGGTCGGCATCGGCATGGACAGGATCGGTACCGGCGGCACGTTGACGCTCGATGACTATGTCAAATGCCTCGACAAGGTGTCGCGGTCGGTGGATACCCATCGAGCCTATGGCATCCGCGGCTATTTCGACTTTATCAGGCGCTTCGCCGTTTGACGACGGCAATCCCCTCTGCGACAGGTGCAGCTGGTCGCGGCGTCACGATCTGCTTGCTGACGAATGGATCATCGTCGGAAGATCCATCTCGCCGGCTTCGCTGTGCGAATGATCCCCTGCATGCGCTTCCTCGGTCGAGTGAACTGCGCCTGCGCGGGCCGCGGATGCGGACCTCGGCCTACCGCTTCAGAAACCGATGCCGTAGGCCAGCGCCCAGCGCCACTCGTGCGTGCGCTCATCACGGTAGACGCCAGGTGTCAGCGACAGGCCGGCCACCACCAGCATGCCCTCGACACCGAGGTAGGTCTGCTTGTCGCGATTCACCCCATACAGCGCCTCCACGCGATGGGCACCGTCGCTCCAGCGGTCGATGATCACCGCGCGCGCACCGATACCGCCATTGATCTCGTCATCGCCCCGGTGGCCGAGCAGCGACAGCATCAGCCAGTGCTTCTTGGGGTCAGTCAGGTAGATGGCACCGAGCCCATAGCGCATCCCTGACAGCCCGGCGGAGGCGTCGATGAAGGGGTGGAGATGGGTATTGTCGAGGAATTCGATGGTGACGGTCAGATCCAAGCCGATCAGGCCGCCCAGCTGGGCACCGGAAATGGTCATGGAGGTGTGGTCCGGAATCACATGGCTGAAGTCGCCCTCCGCATTCAGGGCCAGGAGGTCGTCCGGGGCCGGTTCCGCAGCGCACCAGGAAGCTGAGGCCACGACCAGCAGCAGACAGAGCGCGCACAATCCCGGACCGGTCCAGGTCGGCCAGATCAGGGCTTCAACCGTTATGCCCGTGGAGCGTCGCATGCCGGGAGGTCGTACTTGCATGGGCCGGGCCGGGCAAGGCGCAATCACAGGACGACCTGCGTACGCGGATCCCAACTGGCGCTGCGGCCCACCATCGCTAGATCAGCCTCGTCGCCTCCCCTGCATGCCGTTCACGCCCGCTGCGGGTACGGACCTCGGGGATGGACCGGAACCGTTGCCATGGGGCATGTGCATGCGCATGGCGATCGCCCTGTGGCTGTACTGGCCCCTCACTTCATCCGCACCGGTGCTGGCCAATGCGGATGACGCCGAGCCCTTCGTCCGGACCGCGCCGGCATCCCTGCCCGATCCTACCGCCACACTCGACGCAGCCGAGTACGCCCAGCTGATGGCGGCAGTAGTGGCGACGGTCGACGTCGCCGAACTGAAGCGCTCGGGCATGCCCGCTGCCGGATTGGAGATCATCAAGGTCAAACCGGGCACCCAGGCCAAGACCTTGGGCATCATGGCCGGCGACATCATCGTCGCCGTCGAAGATGGGAATCCGCGGTTCCAACAGGACTTCTCCGCCGCGCGCGACAAAGGCCCGGACACGCTCGAGCCCTGGGACCCCACTCATGGCACCCATCGCCTCGTCCTCGAGAGTGGACTGCTCGGCATCACCTGTGGCGCCGTGTGGCATCCGGAAGTGGGGTACCTGCGCATGGCGCATCGTTCGGCGTTGTGGCACCGCGAGGTGGGGCGGCGGCACCCTCGTTCAGGAGCGACCCCGAACTCGCCGCCTTGGCCCAGGCCAAGGCCCACGGCTACGACGGCATCTCTCTGCGCACCCTGCCGGATTGCGCCAGCTTCCATGCGAGACGGTTCGCAGATGCGCTGGCGCTCGGCGAGGCGAGCACGCGGTCGCTGCCGACCGGCGAACGGGCCGAATCGATCTGCGCCATGTACGCAGTACGCATCGGCATTGCGCGGCTTCACGCTGCCGGAAGCGCAATCGATCCTCGCGCGACCATCGTCGCGGCCACAGGTCCCGCTGCAGTGTCCGTGTCCAGACGTGGCACGTGGCGCCGAAGCGGCACCACCAACGAAAGAAGCGGCATTTCGCCCGATTCCTGCATTATGCAGGGTCCGTGCAGCGTGCAGCGGACCCGACAAAGGATTGTACAAAAAGCTTGTCCCGATCCCGCCGGCGGGCATAATGAGCAGATCAGTATGTCGCTCGCCCCTGCACAACTTGCCGTACAAACCGCGAACTTCGTCAGTTCCCGCGCCCTCCATGTCGCGGTGGCCGAGCGCAATCGGCGGCTGTTGGGGACCGATAGCCCGGAAGCCCGTGCGCGATCCGAGCAGTTCGACCAGGCGGTGCGCGATGAGCTGCACCGGCTCTTCTTCGACATCGACGAGACCGACTGAGCCAGGTGCCGCGCGCAGCGCTGCGCGCGGCCTCCCCACCGCCCCACGTCCCTCGGCAGCACGCCCATGCGCACTGTCGACGGGGTGGTGGGTGATCGTCGTCCGCTCATCCGGGAGAGAACGTTGACAATTCGTTTGACTACGAATGATTCATGTCTAAATGATGGCATGGCTCGCAAATCGTCGACGACGACTCCGCCGATGACCGCGGCCAACCCCTGTTCGCTCGCCATCCTGCGCTCGGTGCGCCGCATCCAGCGGCGCATCGAACTGGCCTCCTACGAACTCGAATCCCAATACGCCATCACCGCTCCGCAGCTGCTGTGCCTGCGCGCCATCGTCCTCCACGGTCCGCTGACCCAGAGCGAACTGAGCCGTGAAGTCCACCTCAGCGCGAGCACCCTGGTCGGCGTCCTCGACCGGCTCGAGGCCAAGAGCCTGGTGACGCGCACGCGCGACCGCATCGATAGGCGGCGGATCTACGTCGAAGCCACGACCCTGGGCGAGGTGCGCGAGCGCCACTCGCCCGAGCCGCTCCAGGCCCATCTCGAGCGCCAGCTCGAGACCTTGAGTGCCAGCCGGCAGAAGGCCATCGCCGATGCGCTCGATCACCTCGTCATCCTGCTCGAAGCCCAGCACATCGAAGCGCCTCCCGTCCTCGGCAGTGGTCCCATCCCCAAACCCTCCAGCCTGGAAGGACGCGATGTCTAGAGGGCGGATGCCTGGCGACCCGCCTGCATGCCGTGCTCGATGCCGTCCGCCTTCCAGCATCCCGTTGCCCAAGCACCTATGTCATTCATCTCCTCCGCTCCGACCACCGTCCATGCGCCTGCCGCCGGTGGCCCGCAGGCGACGGTCCGGCTGCTGGTCGGCGGGCAGGCGAGCCCGCAGCTCCCGGACGGCCCAGGCCATGCGATCGATGCCCTGGTGGCCGGCGCATCAACCCGCCGGCTGCTCTCCCAGCTGCCGACCAGCGAGCGCTCGACCACCGTCCTGCTGCTGGTCGAAGCCGCCTCCGCCGCGCTGAGCCAGACCATCTTGGAGCGCCTGACCGAGATCATCCCCATCGTGGCATCCGACAGCACCGTGGTGTCGGCGACCGCCACCACGGTGCTGAGCCGCATCATCGCCCAGATCCCCGAAGGACCAGAGGACCTGCATATCTCCGCGGCGGCGATCACCTGGCCGCGCCTGCGCGTGCTCTACACCGGGGCCAACCGCCATGTCCTGATACGGGGCAATGGCCACAGTGCGATGGTCCTGACCCCGCGCGCAGTCCACAGTCCGGCGCTGGTGACCAGTTCCCTGGTGCCCGGCGACTGGGTGGTGCTCCTGGCGCGCACCACCAGCGACGCCATCCACCTCTCCGGCACCGGCCTGGCGGTGCGCGATGCGGTATCCCCGCACTCGGTGTGCACCAAGCTGGTCTCCAGTGCGGCGCATGACGATCCCAGCTCGCACCACGCCGTGGTGGCGCTGGCGGTGCGGTGATGCGGCCACCTCCCGCCATGACCTCCGCTCGCCACATCTCCTGATCAGGCAGACCCATGGATGGCATCCCCCTCCCGCTGTGGACTCTGGTCGGCGAGCACCTCCATGAGGTGCTCATGCGCTCGGCCGAGCACCTGGCGCTGTGCAGCGGTGCGCTCGCGGCCGCCTGCCTCCTGGGCATCCCTGCCGGCATCGAACTCGCCCGCCGACCGCGCCTCGCCGAGCGCATCCGTGCGGCCAGCGCGGCCATCCACGTGGTTCCCAGCCTAGCGCTCCTGGCGGTGCTGGTGGTCGCGCTCGGCCGCCTGGGCGATGGTGCCATCCTCGTCGTCCTGACCGGCTCTGCGCTGATCCCGATCGCCCGCAGCACCATCGCCGGAATCTCCACCACCCCGATGCTCGCTCCGGGCGCTGGCGCCCCTCCACTCGCCTGCGCCACCCACGAGATCAGCTGGGACGGGGGGCTCCCGCTCGCGCCGCAGGCGCTGGTGGGCGGACTGCGCACCGCCACCACCTGGACCATCGGCTGTGCGACCCTGTGCGCGCTGGTCGGCGGTGGCGGCCTGGGCGTGTTCATCGTCCGCGGCCTGGCCAGCGGCCAAGGCGGCCTGATCCTGCTGGGCGCCGTGCCGGTGGCGGCGCTGGCACTGGCCTGCGATGCGGCCTTCCGCCACCTGCTGCGGCGGCTCGATGGCGGCCAGCCACGCCCCCCCGCGACCGAGACCACCGAGACGGCCCTGGTCGACCCCATCATCGTCGATGACCCGGCTGCGGCCGGGGCAGCGACCCCATGAGCCCCTCCCCATGCTGACCCCACGACAGGTGATTCTCGGAGCGCTCGCCTCGGTGGTGCTGCTGGCGGCCTCCTGCTGGACGCTGCGCGTGCTCGAACGCGACGCGGTGGTGGTCATCGGCTGCCTGCCCTCCACCCAATCCCGCCTGCTCGCCGAGATCCTGGCGGCAGCCATCACGCGCAGCACCGGCCGCTCGGTAGCCACCCGCACGTGCGCGAGCACCGGGGAATGCTTCACCGACCTGCATGCCGATGCGGTCCAGCTGGTGCCGGTCTCGACCGGTCCGCTGCTGAGCGAGATCTTCGGCTTGGCACCGGAAGCAGATCCGCAGCAGGCCTGGTCCGAGATCGCCGAACGCACCCGCCAGGACACCTGGCTGGCGGTCGGGCCTCCACTGGGGCTGGACGATCGCATGTCGCTGGCCATGCGCCGCGAGCAGGCGGACCGCCTTGGCATCCGCACCATCAGCGACCTGCTGATGCACCGTGACCTGCGTCTGGGCGGCGAGCGCGCCTTCCTCGAACGCCCCGATGGATGGCCGGGACTGGTGCACCTCTACCGGTTGCGGCCGGCGCATCCGGCGGTGGCGCTGCAGCCGGCGCAACTGCTGCGCGCGCTGCATCAAGGCCAGGTCGACCTCGTCGCCATTCCGTGCACTGATCCGGCGCTGGCCGCCGACGATGCCCGGGCGCTGATCGACGACCGCGCCTTCTTTCCCGCCGATGCCGCGGCGCTGATGATGCGCCGCGACCTGGTCGACAGCGACCCGGCCATCGCCCAGGCGGTGGCGGAGCTGGAGGGCCGCATCGACGACCGCGCGATGAGCCAGCTGAACGCCGAAGTCGACATCGCCGGCCGCCCGGTCGCCGTGGTGGCCCGGGATTTCGTCCGCCATCTGACGCGGCAATGATCGCCCGGTGCCGTGCGACGTGGAGCTGGGTGCTCGCCCAGCCGACCGGACGCTGGCTGGTGCTCGGCGGGCTGGTGGGCCTGGCGACCGGCGTGGTCGGCTCGATCTTCCAGATCACCACCGACAGCCTCGCCCGCTTGGTGCTCGGCCGCTTCGCGGGAGTCGATCCGGAGCTGGTGGTGCAGGAGCGCACCGCGGATGCGGCGACCGTGGCGGCGACCCCGTGGCTGCTGCCGCTGGTGATGGCGGCCGGCGGCCTGGCCGCGGGCCTGGTATGCCATCACCTGGCACGCGCCGCTCGGGGCGGCGGCACCGGCGCGGCGGTGGCGGCCTTCCACGAGCATCGCGGGCGCATCCCGGCGCGCCTGACCTGGGTCAAGTGGTGCGCCTCGGTGCTGACCCTCGGCACCGGCGGCAGCGGTGGTCGGGAAGGGCCGATCTCCCTGGTGGGTGCCGGTCTGGGGAGCCTGCTGGCCGAGCGCCTGCAGCTCACTGCGCGCGACCGGCGCATCCTCCTGGTCGCCGGCATCGCTGGCGGCATCGCCGCGGTCTTCCGAGCACCCTTGACCGCCGCCATCTATGCCATCGAGGTGCTCTATGCCGGGCCCGATCTCGAGACCGCGGCGCTCATCCCCTGCTTCATCGCTGCCGCGACCGGTTACGTCAGCGGCACCATGGGCACCGATCTCCTGCTCCCGCTGATCGGCAGCGCGCCGTCGGCTGCCTCGACGCTGTTTCAGCCCATCGGACTGTCCTTCCATCCCGCTGACTGGCTTCAGCTGATCGGCTACACCGCCGTTGCCACCATCAGCGTGCTCGCAGCGTGGATCTTCAGCAGCCTGCTGCGGCTGGTCCGCCATGCCTGCGAGCGCGCCAGCGAGCGGCCCTGGCTGGCTCCAGCGGTGGGTGCCGGACTGGCGGGCGCGACCGCGCTGGCCATGGTCGGCCTGGCGCGCTGGGCGGTGCCGGGGGCGGACATCGGCACCATCGCCCTCTCGACGGTGGGCAGCGGCTATGGCGCGCTGCACTGGCTCTTCGCCGGTGGCAGCGACACCCTGCCGCCGCTGGTGCTGGCGCTGGTGCTGGTCACCCTGGCGCTGGCGCGCGCGCTGGCCACGGCACTGACAGTCGGCTCAGGCGGCTCGGGCGGGCTGTTCGGCCCGTCCCTGGTCATCGGCGGCTGTGCGGGCGGAGCGATGGGGGCGCTGATCGCGCACACCGGCATCGCCCCGCCGGTGCCCGCGTGCGTGCTCATGGGCATGGCGGCGGTGCTGTCCGCCACCCATCGCACGCCGGTGGCGGCGCTGCTGATGGTCGGCGAGATCGCCGGCACCTGGTTGCTGCTGCTGCCTGCGATGTGGGTCAGCGGCCTGGCCTTCCTGCTCGGACGCTCGACATCGGTGGTGGCCGGCCAGGTGGAGAGCCAGACGCACAGCGCCGCCCACCGCAGCCATCACTTCGCCGATCCGCTGCGCACTGCGCGCGTACGCGACCTCCTGGGCCAGCCGCATGCCTGGACCACGCTGCGTCCCGAACAGCCCCTCGGCGAGATCCGCCACGCGCTGCAACGCGCTGCTCACGATGCCCTGCCGGTGATCGGGAACGACGGCGCCTTCCTGGGCGTGGTCGAACGCAGCGAGGTCACCCACCTGCCCGATGATGCGCACCTCGACCAGCTGGTGATCGCCCTCGAGCTCGCCAGCGGGGCCGGCGTCACCCTGCATCCCGACGAGGGCCTGGACCACGCGCTGAGCCGACTGCACGCGCACCAGGTGCAGGAGATGGCGGTGGTCGACGCCGATGGCCGCTTCCTCGGCATGGTCGGCCTGGCCCAGCTGGCCTCGGCATACCGCACTGCGGTCGATCGCATCGAGCAGGATCGCGCGTCCGAGGAGTCGCTTGCCAGCGAAATGGCCGCGCGCCCGCGCGGAGCCACCACCGAGCACCGCGACCGCGCGCATACGCTCGCGGATTGAAGCGGCCTGCTGCACCCGGCGCCTCAAGGCTCAGCAGAGTCCGAAGCTGATGATGCCGCTGAAGATGCCGATGATCTCAGCCAGCACGTACCCGACCACGATGCCGATGAGCACCAGCAGCGTCCTGACGATGGCGAGCCCGATGCTCATGAGCGGGGACGGCTGGCCCAGGAGCGTTCGGGCGGACGTGCGCAGCGGTGTCCGACGTCGACCGTGCGGCGGTGGAGCGCTGGCGGGCAGAGCGGTCATGGCGATGCCCCCGCCGGTGCCGCACGCGCAGCGATGCGCGCCTGCAGCGCCTCCCGGAGATCATCGGCCGCATGCCCGGTCGACTGCACCAGGTCGAGGATGGTGGCGAGATCCGGCCCGTGCGGATCGGAGGCGAGCGCGAGCGCATAGGTGCGGGCGGCGCGGTTGCCGGTGCGGCAGTACAGCAGCGCGGGCTTGGGCGACTGCGCCAGCGCCTGCTGCAGCGCGGTCACCGCCTCATCCGGGATCGCGCCGTGCGCGACGGGGATGTAGGCGAAGTGCAGACCGCTGCCTTCGACCCGCGCCTGCATCTGACGGGACTCTGGTTGACCAGCTTCTTCGTTGTCCGGCCGGATGTCGATCACGGTCCTGATGCCGGAATGGATCAGAAAGGGCAGGTTGCCGAACGTGATCTGCTTGGTGACCAGGACGTCGGCGCCCATGGGACGCAGCACGGGGGCTCGTGTCCGGTGATCCGTCATGCCGAGGACGATCAGGAAGACCACGGAACTCACCATGACGGTGGTCACGAACAGCCTGGCATGGGAGAGCGTCCGCGGCTTGCGCTGCACGATGTCCGTCTCCTGGGTCCGTCCGCCGGAGTCGCCTCCCGGCGGACATGTGCACGCTGACGTGTCCAGATCCTGTCGCTGGGCGCAGTGGGCGAACGGGAGTTCTGCTGCGGCGCTCCCCACGACTGTACCTCAGTGCCCAGCGCGCGGCAGGTCGCCATCGTCTGCCTGGACTGCGGATGCTGGTACACTGCCGGCGAGCCATGGTCTCCCGCCGGGGTCACCTGGGATCGGACCCGCGATCTGGATCCTCGCTGGCCATGCAACTGATTACCTATGAAGCAGTTGGCGATTGCCACGAGCACCTCCATAGACGCGGGATATGCGCCTGTCTGCTCCACCAGCGGCTGTCGAGGGATGCCCCTGGACTGCTGCTCCCCCTCAGGACAGACCGGTGGGATGGTCTGGACGGCAGCACCCGCTGGGGCCAGGACAGGTCGCGGTGGCAGACGGACGCTCGGCACAGCCTGCGGCGACGAACGACCTCTACTCCAGGGCTGTGCACGCAACCGCCTCATGATACAGTAGATGCGCTGTCGCCGCCGGTGTAGGAGAACCCCACATGGTGGTTGCTAGACTTGGGGTCATCATCCTCGCAGGAGCACCCCATGTTAACCCCACTGCGCATCATCCTGGTCACCGCCATCACCTGCTGCTTCGCGTCAGCAGGAACGACCGGTACCACCGATACGACCACTGGAACTGGTACCGGCACCGGCACCACCAACAGCACGCCGCATCATCACCATCACCATCATCATCACCACTGGAAGCATCACCACCATCACCATCACCACCACCACCATTTCCAGCCTGCCGCGACCGGCAGCACGACTGGTGGTTCGACGGGCAGCACATCGGGCAGCTCGACTTCCACCTCGCACTGAGCGCAGGCGTGATGGCGCATCCAGGACGGACACGTGCCTCCTGGATGCGCGGCTGATCCCTGCACCAGTCTTCACCACCGGCCAGCTGTGCTCCCGGTCTGACTGCTGAATTGGTGCAGGGTGATGCCGTTCTCCAGGACCAGGATGTTCCCTCAGGAGTGGTGATGCGCGTCCGTCTATCACCCCGTCCCCTTCTTCATGCCTGCCTGGCGGTGCTGTTGGCCGGGGCCGGCCTCGCACCGTCACTGATCGCCGAGGAGGAACTGCACCTCGACAGCGGCATGATCGTCGTCGGTGACGTGATCAGCGAGACCCCGGATACGGTGGTGCTGCGCACCCAGGCGCTGATCCGCCATACGCCGCTCGCGGCCACCCTGACCTACCGTCGCGATCAGATCGACAGCCGTCGCACGGTCCCCTCCTTCCACGACCAGTACCTCGCACGCGCACCGCTCTCCCCCGACACCGTCGAGGGCCATCTGGCGCTCGCACGCTGGTGCATGGACTGCTGCCTGGTCCCGGAGGCGCTGGAGAATGCCCAGCGCGCCGAGGCGCTCGACAGCTACAACCAGGTCGTCGCCCAGCTGTTCAAGGATCTCGGGTACGTCAAGGACCAGGGCCACTGGGTCTCGGTCGATGACGCCGGATACAAGGCCAGTCATGGCGCCGCGCTCGCCACCGCGGCGAGCGTCCCGCCGGCATCGTCCGCAGCGACCGCGACACCCCCCATGGTGGCCGCGCGGCGGCCGCTCGCGCCCAGCCCGGCCCTCCCCGCCCGCGATGTCAGCGCAGCGCATCCGGCCCAGCCCGCCGGTGCGGCCAGCGACGCCGATACCGCGACACCGGTGGCCGTCAGCGCCATCCCGGCGGGCGTCCTGGCGGTCATGTCCGCCGCCGCTGCCGGGCATCCGCTCAGCGATTACATCAGCGATACCGAGGACGGCCACCTGGTCTACAGCGCCGAATTCACCCGTGCCGATGGCATCGCCATGGAAGTGACGGTGACCAAGGAGGGCGCCCTGGTCGATGTCTCGCCTGAGGCCGACGAGGCGCCGACGGGCGCTGCCGGCTCATCCGGGAGCCCCGCACGGGTGACGGGCGCGCCCGCCACTGCGGCGGCCGGCGCGGACGTCGAGATCACCGCCCGCGCGGTCCCCGCCATCGTGCTCGCCGCCATGACCAAGGCCGCCGGCGGCGCGCCGGTCAGCGATTACGTCCGCTCGGTCGACGACGGCGAGGTGGTCTTCAGCGCCGAGTTCACCAACGCCGCGGGAACGGTCATGGAGATCACCGTCGGCCGGGATGGAACGGTACTGGATCTCTCCCCCGAAGCCGCCGATGAGGCGCCCAGCTCCAATAGCCGGCGCTAGCCGCCGCTGACACGCTGATCTCCCCCTGCGTACCGCACGCCTGGGATGCCAGTGGCGAGCGGCCGGTGATGCCCCTCCGCGCACACCGGCGTGAACGTATCCTTCGTTCCACCGTTCACCCCCGTACATCAGCCCTGAGGTATGCAGCGCTCGCGTCGGGACCAGCGACGCCTAAGAACCATGGTCCTGGACCGTGGTCAGGGTGTCATACCACACCAGCCGACGATCGGACCCTGGATGGCATTCCGCACCGCGACACCCGTCCAGCTGATCCTGCTCGCGGCAGGCATCTCCATGAGCTGCGCCCTGGTGGGCATCGTCGTGATGATCCTGACCAGTCATGGCCCGCCAGCGTCCGCGGACACCCTCCAGCAGCAGATCCCGCGACCTGAGCCCAGTGCCCTGGCAGGACCAGCCCCCGGTGCGCCTGCCCCCGCGCGCGCGCCTGAGGACACTGATGAGCGTCCCCATGCGGGCGCATTCGGTGGCGTGGTCGGTCAGGACATCCTGAAAAGCGCGACGCACATCGTCCTCTATCGCCTCTACGGGGAACGCGACATCACCGATGCGCAAGGACACTATATGGAATTCGATGTCAACGACACGGTCGGCGAGCCCGTCACCCTCAACCCTCATTCCACCGCCGAGGTCCGCCGACTGTTCACCACTCCCGAGAGCGTCACGCGGGCGGTGAAGGGCTGCGATCCCCAATATGGGGTGAAGTTCCGCTTCGACAGTCCGGCAGGATCTGCAGAGATCGTGGTCTGCTTCGGGTGCGGCGAAGCCGCCATGATCCTCCAGGGACGCTGGATCGATGAGGTGGACATCGATCCGATGCGCGAGGCCTTGGCCACCGTGGTCAAGCGCCTGCTGCCCCGCGATGCTGTCATCCAGAGCCTGCGCTGACCAGGACGAGCATGGGCTACCGGAACCCCAACGCACCTGCCCGGTGCCAGTGCGTCGTTGACAGCATACCGACTCGTCGGCATGTGATGCCCGTCATGGAAAGCGATGCCCGGCATGCATCGACGACCAGGCTCCTGGACGCGGCACTGCATGTCATCCGGGCCACGGGCTCTGCCGCGACGACGGTCGATGACATCTGCCGCACAGCAGGGGTCACCAAGGGGAGCTTCTGTCACCACGTCGCCACCAAGGATGCGCTGGCACTGGCCGCGGCTGCGCATTTCTCGGCGCGCTCAGACGGCGTCTTCACCACCGCACCGTGCCGCTCCATGCCCGATCCGCTGGATCGCCTGCTCGGCGACGTCGCCTTCCGTGGTGAGAGCCTGCATGGCGGACTGCCCGACTACACCTGCCTGCCGGGCACCCTCGTCCAGGAAACCTACGCCACCCACCCGGATATCCTCGCCGCATGCGATTCCGGCATGTCTGGGCATATCGCCGCATTGACCAGCGATGTCGAAGCCGCACAAAGGCTCTGCGCGCCGACGGCCACCTGGAGCGAGGAGAGCGTGGGCTACGTCATCCAGGCGATCCTGCAGGGCGCGTTCATGGTCGCCAAGGCGAAGCAGGACCCCGCGGTCGTGCATGAGAGCCTGGCCCATCTCGCCCGCTATCTCGAGTCCCTCCTACCTCGACCACCCACCACCAGATGACAGGAATCCCCATGACCACCATCACCGTTGAAGCGACCATTGCAGCCCCCCTTGCCGCGGTCTGGGACGCCTGGAATACGCCGGAAGACATCAAGCAATGGAATGCGGCGTCTGACGATTGGCACACCACGAGATCCCAGGTGGATCTGCGGGTTGGCGGGACCTTCTCATCGCGCATGGAGGCCAAGAATGGCAGCATGGGCTTCGATTTCGCCGGAACGTATACCAAGGTCGTCGAGCATGCCTTGATCGAGTGCGCTTTCGGCGGCCGCGTGCTGGTGGTCGAATTCATCTCCGGCAGCGATGGTGTGACGGTGCGCGAAACCTTTGACGCCGAGTCGACGTATCCCATCGAGCAGCAGCGGGGCGGCTGGCAGTCCATCCTGAACAATTTCAAGACGCATGTCGAGTCGCGCCATCGCCTGGCTGCCGGCCGGACGACCTCCGCTCCGTGACTCCCGGCTCCAGGTCAGCGACGGGCTGATACCGCTCGCCCGGGCGCATCGCGGTGCAGGGGCGCCGATGCCGGTGGCTGGTGCTGGTCCAGATGAGCATCGGACGGCCAGCATCGGCGGACATCGCCCTCTGCTCTGTTCGGCATCGTCGCAGGCTGAGGCGTCGCCGTCCAGCAGGGCCGACAGGTCAGCTCGGCTGGACGGTACCGGAGTTCGTCGGCAGACCGCTGCTCACCGTGGAATTCAGCAGCGGCCGCCCTTGCTGGCAGTACCTCGCCGGAGCGGCGCCGACCACCCTGCGGAACAGCTTGTTGAAATGATGGGGATCGGGAACGCCCACATGGGTGCGCACCTCGGAGATCGTAAGCCTGGTCGTGTCGAAGAGCCACCTGGCCCTGTCGATGGTGCAGCGGTTGCGATAGGCGATCATGCTCTCGCCGTAGCGGAGGCGGAATGCCGCAGTCAGGCGATTATGGCTGACTGAGCAGCGGCGCGCCACCTCGGTCATCGCCAGATCGTGGCTTTCCGGATGGCGGAGGATCTCGGCGGCCTGCACGGTCGCACGCTGCATCCTCGTCAGCGACTGGATGCTGCCGGCAGCACCCGCCTGATCCTGCATGACGCCCGCCAGCCATGTTATGAATGAGGCCGCTCCCGTGCGCGCGGCATACATGAAGGCGTGCCGCTGATCGCCGCTGGCGGCCATCCAGTCCTGGGTGATGGCATTCAGCCTCCGCTGCGCTTCGAAGCGGTGGAGATCGAGCCGGCAGAGCACGGGCAGACGGACGGTCCCACCGCTGGGGTCTGGGATCCCCGGCAGCAGGCGCAGGCACCAATGGCTGCCCGGTCTCGGGAAATGGTAGCGGATGTCGGCATGCGCAGGGAAGAGGACGACGTCTCCAGGTTGGATGCTGAAGTCGTCGTCGCCGATGCGCACCATCGCCACATACGAAAAGAGCGTGACCATGAAGGTGTGATTGCGATGGTTCTCCCGGAAATGCTGGGCGGGATGGCTGAACCGGCCGCAGCCGAATACCGTCGGGGCCAGATCGATCGGCACCACCATGCTGGGAACGGTTGATTTCACACCAACAGGGTAGATTCCTCCGGATGGCGTTCAAGCATCCTGGCGTGACAAGATAGGGTTGCTGCCGCGACCGCTGGATGGCACTCCGCCCTCGACCCGATGATCACGGTGACGGGAGCCCATGGATCATTGTCTCACCTCCCTCTTCCCGCACTGGATGCGGATGGGATTGCTCTGGGGGGCGCTGGCGTGCGCGCTCCCGGTCAGCTTCGCCGCGGACATCGGTGATGGCTTGCGGGAGTGGCTGATCACCAATGCCGCATCCGGGATCGATGTCGGCGTGACGGCGCGCATCGCCGGGCAGGAATTCCCGTCCGCCACCATCCAGGAGGTCGACGCCAGTGGCGTGCGCCTCAGGGCCAGCGGCCTCAGCGCCACGGTGCCGTGGAAGGCATTCGATGCCGAGTCGATGTACCTGCTGACCTCGACCCTGCTCAAGCGCATGCCCGCCGGAGTGGCGGTGGAAGCGCTGCTCCTGGGTGCCAGGACCAGCCGACGCGACGATCCGCGCTTCCGGCAAGCACTCGATGATCTGCGCCAGCGCTCGCCAGCCGACGCGCACCAGGTCGACGTGATCATCGAGCAGGTTCGCCAGAGCATCTCCGCCGCCAGTGCCGCAGCGCCCGCGCGTCCGGTCACCCAGGCGAAGCCGAAGGCGGATCCGAGCCCGCTCGCCAACCAGGTTCCCTGGGACCTGCCGGGGCTCTCGGCGATGCGCCCCTCCAAGCACAAGGTGTTCGCGCATTATTTCCTGCCGTTCCCCGTCTCCATCGACAACCTGCCCCCGGCATCCGATTATTACGCGCGCAATTACCTGCTGCCCGAGGGCGAAAACGGGAAATTCGCCGCGCGCGGCGGGTTCCTCCGCGAGCGTCCCCTTCCGCGGGCGCCGGTCGCCGGTGCCGATTGGCGCCTGCACGACCTCATCTACGAAGCGCATCTGGCGCGTGACGCCGGACTCGACGGTTTCGTGGTCGACCTGCTCGGCGCCGATGATCATGAGGGCTCGGTGCGCCGTCTGCTCGATGCCGCGCAGGCCGTCGATCCGGATTTCAGGATCATGCTCATGCCGGATATGACCTCCGAGCTGCGCGCGAAGCCGGATCGGCTGGTGCCCCTGATCACGGAGATCGGCCATCATCCCGCCTGCTTCCGCCTGGCCGACGGCCGCCTGGTCGTCGCGCCCTATTGCGCCAACATCTTCCCGGTGGACTGGTGGCGGGAGCGTCTGAAGCAACTCGAATCCGCTGGCCTGCCCGTGGCCCTGGTGCCGCTGTTCCAGGGATGGACGGTCCCGGCCCCGTTGTTCGCACCCATCTCCTACGGCTTCTCCGAATGGGGGGGCAGGACGCCGATCGAGAGTCGCAGCATCGAGGCCACGGTCGCCACCATCCACCGATACGTCCCCGTATGGATGCAGCCGGTGGCGCCGCAGGACATGCGGCCGAAGGACGGCGCATTCCTGGAAGCCGCCGGCAGCCTGACCTTCCGCACCCAGTGGGAGAATGCGATCCGCGGCGGCGCCGACTGGGTGCAGCTGATCACCTGGAACGACTATTCGGAATGCACCGAGATCGCGCCTTCGACCGGCATCGGCTATGCGTTCTACGACCTGACGGCCTTCTACACGGCCTGGTTCAAGACCGGGGTCGTGCCAGCGATCAGGCAGGATGCCTTGATGGCCTTCCACCGCATCCAGCGCTCCGATGTGCGCCTGCGGCTGCAGAAGAGCCCCTGGATCAACCGCTTGGCCTCGGAGCCGACCCGTGATGAGATCGAACTCCTGGCATTCCTGACCGCACCTGGCGAGGTGGAGATCTCCATCGGCAGCGATGTCGTCCGAAGCCATGCCGAGGCGGGCCTGACCATCGTGCATGCACCGCTGCGCATCGGGACTCCGACCTTCACGCTGGCGCGCAATGGCAAATCGGTGATCGCGATGAGAAGCCCGTGGACGGTGGTCGCGGAGGCCGATTACCAGGACTTCCTCTACCATGCGGTGGTCAGCTACCGTTCCTCGAAATGATGACGATCCGTCGGCTGTCCGCGAGCGGGGAGGGCGGCGGGGGTCGCTGGTGCGGCCATGATCATCGGCCTGCCGGCGGCGATCCCCTGTGCCGGATGCAGCCATGCACCATCCGCCCCGCCTCCATCCAGCCTCCTGGGCGGAATCCGGTGACGCCTCCAGCATCCCGTGTGGTGATCAGATCGGCGAGCGTTCGCAGCGCGCGGTCATTGCGGCGTCCTCTTCGCCTTGCCGTCCTTGGGCAGATTCGCCAGCGGGATGCCATAGACGATCGAGCAGACGCCCGTCTGGTCGATCGGCACCGTCGCCTTCCTGTAGCTCTTGCCATCGGTCGACCAGGTGATCCCGCCCCAGCCGCAATCGACGGCGATGCCGGCTGGCGATACCGCCTTCGGGAGCTGCGGCGGATTGGCCACCGCCATCCAGTGCACGCCATCGGATGAGGTCTGCACGCCCTTCTTGCCGCGCAGGTAGAACAGCCCATCGCGGAAATGCAGGCAGCTGTCGTCGTGCTGGTCACCCGAGGTCCCGGTCAGGGTGAACTGGAGGCCATCGTTCGACAGGATCAGGGCGCCGGTCTTGGTGCAGGCGACGAAGCGCTTGTTGCCGAAATCGAGGCCGCACACATCGGCCTCCTCGCGCGTCATCGCCAATGGCGTGTCGCCATCCTTGCTGCCGCCGATCCAGCCGATGCGCGGCTGGTTGCCGGGCAGGGCGTAGTCGCCGGCGAACACGGCGGCGCCGTTGCCGGCCACCCAGCGGCGGAAGTAGGCGTTCTGCCAGCCGGGACCCGCATTGGGCAGGATCATCTTGGCCTCGGCCGCCTGCTTCCAGGTGATGCCATCCGCGGAGAGCTGGAAGTGGTCATCGAAGGCGGAAAGCAGACGGTCGCCGAGATCGATCACCACCGACACCCGCCATTTGTTGGTGACCACCTCGTCCCAATGCTTGCCGTCGACCGAGCGCAGGATGAATCCCTTCGGCGGACCGAAGGGTCCCCCTCCGCCGCCCCCGGCGGCATAGAACACCCCCGCGCGGTAGACGAGCGTGAAAATGACATTGCAGTCGTCGGCGTTCTTGTCCGACCAGCGCTCGGCAGTCCAGTTCTGCCCATCGATGGACCATCCGCGGAAGCCGCCGTAGCCGACGGCGACGAAGACGCCCTGGCCGGGGACCGGCTTGTCGGCAGGCGCTGCCCCGGCAGCGCTCGGCTGGGCGGCATGGAGCAGCGGGCCCATCAGGGCGAGGGCGACGGCGAGGTGCAGAGAGAGCGGGCGGATCATGGCATCCTTGTCGCAGAGCCTGGTACAGGCGACATCGATAGGCTGGTGGTCACCCGTCCGCCCCAGTGTCCGGTCACGTCATGCCGGGCAACCAGGATGCCGAGCGTCTCGGTGCCGTCGGCATCGCGACAACGCACCGCGACAATGAATGGCAACGAGGCGGCCACCATGTCAGCAATTTTAAACGTTTCAAAAGCGGCCGGCGTGGGGTCGGTTTAATTTTCATGTCATTTAATAACATATAGTTATGTACTATCCCAGGTGATCGAATCAGCGCTCCTGGCCAACCCCATTGCTGCGCCATGATCGGCCTCGCCGGTAGTCGTGGCGGTGATGCGCGGCAGATCCCGGGTATCCCGGGTCTGGACATCGGCTGGTGCGACGGCGGCGACGGGGGAACCGGCGCTGGGCTGCTCGCAGAAGCGGGCGCTGTGCGTCGCCGCTGCTGCGTCCAGGCCGATTGCCAGGACCGCGCCAGCGGTGCCGATCGACGCACGGATCGCCGCCGCATGGTCGCTCAGGCGCTTCCGGCTCCCGGAGCGAGCGCTACGACGTGATGCCTGATGGGAACAGGCAGATATTCACGCCCCGCATGATCCGCTGACCATCTGCGGATCCATCACCATGTCAGCACCTGCCTGCATGCGTGTGGCTGCGGTGCCTACGATGGCTCTGATCGCCCCTTGGACGGATCAGCCCGTCAGCACACGCACAGCGCAACCGATGGCGCGCGCATGGTCGTTCAGGCGCGGCCAATGGCGGTCATCATGCTGACAGGGTCTCGCGCTATGATGGCCACCATCGCCATACTGCTGTCCCCATGGCTGCACCGAGATGGCGACGCGGCGTTCCATCCCTGCCGGAGCCTGCTCGATGATGCGTGTCACCACCCGGCTGCTCCTGGCATCCGCATGCCTGCTGATGTGCGGCTGCAGCAGCGACAGCCCTCCAACCGGTCCCACCACCAGTGCCACCGAGGTCGGCTTCACGACGGGATTGAGCTATCTGCCGTCGTCGCCCGCTCCCGGCGACACGGTGACCATCTCATTCACGCTCGGCGATGATACCACCGACGGCACCGCAGTCTCGGAGATCCCCTATGAGGTGACCCTCGATGGCACCGTCGTCTATCAGGGTGACAGCAGCGCCATTCCCGCCAATGGCACCTCGGTCACCTCGATCGGGTTCCAGATCGCCACCTCCGGCGATCATACCATCGTCGTCACCCTGGACCCCGATGGCGTCACCGGCTATGTCGATCCCCAGAGCGACTCGCAGTACATCACCATCTTCGTCTTCGCCGCGGTGGTGGCAGAGTCCCGCCAATGGCCCAGTCCCGCGACGACGCCACATCAGGCGCGTGATGCCGGACCACAGCGGTCAGGGATGGGCACGCCAGCGTTGTGAGGCGGGGCGAACCCGGTCCCTGCCGCTTCGTCCACCCTCAACGCCAGCGCCTGCGCCCGGGCCTTCACCTTCTCTGGAACAGATCGCGCAACGATGGTCGCGATGGTCGCGTTCGCGAGCGGATCGCTCCCATCGATGCCGGGTCTGTGACGGCACTCATGTCACGCGCCAGCAGGGCGCTTGGCCATGATGGCACCATCCCGGGTAGCGGAAACGGCCCGACACGATGGGCAGAGCTCATCGGTCAGGGTGCAGGTCCTTGACGGCCGATCGCATCCCGAGTGGCATCGATCTGAGTCATGCAGCGGACGATGTCCCGCATCACCGCCCCCAGATCGGAGATGAAGGCGCTGGTATCGCACGCAGCACGGCCTGAAGCCCACTGGCTGGCGACCTGGCGCGCATCCGTGCACAGGCGCAGCGCGCCGGCGCTGCCGACGCGCACGGGCTGGCCGATGGCGATGCCCTGGGCGCAGAGCGCGCGGTAGACCTTCAGGCATGCGTCGAAAGGCGCGATCGCACCCTGGTGGCGCAGCAGGAACGGGACGATGGTCGGCGGGAAGGCGTCGCTCCCGCCAGCGGATGCGAGCGGTGCTGGGACTGCCAGCGGCACGAATTCATCCTGGACGCCGAGGCCCTGTCGCAGGCTGGCGGCACAGGCGAGGAGATGCTCCCGGCGATAGGCCGCGGGCACTGCCGCATAGGCGCGCATCTCGCTGAGCGCAGCCATCCAGCGGAGCACGAGCCCGTCATTGCCGACCTCCGGCAAGGCAGCGCGGACCCCCGTCCAGCTGCGCGGCCACGCGTGCGCCGAGGCATAGTCGCGAAGACCGCAGGGCACCTCGCGCAGTGCTGCGCAGCGCCCTGCGAGAGCCTCGGGCACCAGGAGCGCCCCGCTGAACGATGGCCCGCAGAAGAACTTCGATCCGGTCAGCATGACCATGCGGCCCTGCTGCAGATGCTCGGACAGGCGCTCACTGCTGATCCTCCCCTGGCAGGCATCGACCAGGAGCAGCAGCCGATCGTCAGCACGGGAGGCGAGATCATCGAGGCAGGCGCGGCTCGGATAGCCCGTGCCGAGCTTCGAGCAGTCCATGACGATCAGCAGCACCCGCTTGCCTTCAGCAAGGGCGCGCTTTGTGGCATCCCGCACCCGCTCGTCGATCTCCTGCAGTGCGCTGGCGGACCCATCGGCATTGCGCACGGCAATCGCGGTGGACGACAGCCCATCGCCGAACCCGTGGATGGGCATGTGCCTATCGACCGCCACTCCGCCCGCGGTGAGGGCATCCGGATGCCGGCCGGCGGCAGCGTACGGCACGCCGCTGCCGGTCTCATCCGGCGCGATGAGCACGCTGTGCAGGGGTCCATCATCGAGTGCGCGAGCCAGGAACAGGGCATGCAGGACGGCATCCGTGCCCGAGGGGGTGAGGACCATGCTGACACCCAGTCCACTCACTCCCAGCACCTCCGTCAGGCGGCTGCGCACGTCCTCCTCAAGCTCCCCGGGTGGCCCCGCGTCTCCGCTGACCAGCCTGGCGTATGCCCGCTCCGCCTCACCATAGGCGAGCGGTGAGATGGTGCTTGCCGTGCATGACGACCATGAGCGTCGCCGATCTCGGGGATGCGGTGTGCAGCCATAGGCATTGGCGCCGCTGTGGGCATCGAGCGCCAGACGGGAATCGCCGCCGCCGACCAGCATGGTGGATAAGGACTGCATCAGCGGCTTGCGGCCCGGCCCAGGCGCAGCACTTCCGCCACCAGGATCTGCAGGTCGGCATCGATGGTGCGGTGGTTGGTCAAGCAGATGCGGATGGCCAGCTTGCCGTCGATGCGGGTGGTGGACGGAGCCGCCACGCCCGTCTCCTGCAGCGCGCAGACGATCCCGCTATTGAGATCATCCAGCCGCCCCTCCAGGAGGCCTCCGGCAAAGCGGAAGCAGACGATGTTCAGGCTCACCGCCGCCAGCAGCTGGAGCTCGGGCATTCCAGCGATGAGCAGGGCAAGCGCCCTGGCCTGGGCGCAATTGCGCGCAATCAGGGACGAGATGCGATCCATGCCGTAGGCCTTCAGCGTGAACCAGATCTTGAGCGCCCTGAAGCCGCGCGACAGCTCCGGTCCGTAATCGCAGAACCACGGCTCGCCCCCCGCCAGGCCTCCCGGGTAGCTCGAGAGGTAGTGCGGCCGCGAGGCGAACGGCCGCCGATGCGCCGCCTCGTCACGCACCAGCACGCACCCGGCATCATAGGGCACATGCATCCATTTGTGGAAATCGAAGGCGATGGAATCCGCCTCCGCGATCGCGGCGAGCGCCGGGTGGAATTCCGGAACCGCGATCGCCAGGCCGCCGAAGGCGGCATCCACATGCAGCCACAGCCCCTGGCTGCGGCACCAGCGGCCGATGTCCGCCAGGGGATCGATCGCCCCGGTGTTGACGCTCCCTGCCGTGGCGATGACGACGAAGGGCGTCAATCCGGCGGCGCGATCGGCATCGACCATGCCCATGAGCAGATCCATGCGCATGCGGAAATCGCCATCCGTCGGCACTTTGCGCAGCGCCTGCGTACCCAGACCCAGGAGCGCGAACGCCTTGCCGATGCTGCCATGCGCCTCGCTCGAGGCATAGCCGACCAGCCGGCAGCCCGCCGCCGCCAAGCCGAGCGTCTGGACATCAGCGGGCGCGCGATCCGAGCGTGCCGCCGCCAGGGCGATGAGCGTCCCCATCGAGGTCCCGCTGGTGAGGATGCCGCTCGCCGATGACGGGATGCCGAAGAGCTCCTTCGACCAGGCGATGACCTGCCGCTCGACGTAGACGGCGATATGATCCCGTCCGCCCGCATTGCAATCCATGAAGGCGGCCAGCATCTCCCCGAGGACGCCGGCGACGTTGCCGCTGCCATGCACCCAGCCGAAGAAGCGTGGATGGGTGTTGCCGGTGACATAGGGCCGCATGGCGTCATCGACGAACCCGAGCAGGTCTTCAAGCGGGCAACCGCTCTTCGGCAGCGGCTCGCTGAGGCTCGTCCTGACCCCCTCCGGCGTCGATTGCCAGACCGGGCGCTTGCGCACCTGCCGCATATCGCCCAGTGACCGGTCGATGGCGGCGTCGAACAGGCGGCGCACCGCATCCCAGTCGTCCGGATCCAGCGATCGCTCGTCAGCCATGGCGAGATGCTCCAGAGCGCGACCTCAGCATGGTGCGGGCGGCAGCGAGGGCGGCAGCGGCGGCCGGGCGGCGGTACTCAAACTGGGCATCCGCACCCGGTCGGCCGATGAGCATGGTGGCATTGGCTTCGAATACCACGATCTCCCCATTCGCCCGGCAGAAGAAGTCGATGCCGCAATAATCCAGGGCGAGCGCATCGCGGATGCGCTCAAGCGCTGCGATCGCCTGGGCGCCGAGCACCTGCGCCATATCCGTCAGGAAGGCGGCCTCTTCCGCCTGGTGCACACGATGGCCGGTCATCTGGGCGCTGAAGTAATGCACCTTCCAGTTGTCCGCTATCGCCAGATGGAGCGGATAGAGTCGGCCATCGATGAACATGACCCGGTATTTCCTGGCCTTGCCGTCGGTCCCGCGTGCGTCCAGGTATTCGATCGCAAGCAGCTCACTGCCTGGCAGGGCATCGACCGCCTGGCGGAGCGCGTCCGGCTGCTCGACCAGGGTGAAGTGGTGTCCGGTCTGGAAGCCCAGGCTGCGCACCAGGAACGGGAAGCGCAGGCCTGCGATGGCGCCAGGCACAGCCGCTCCCTCTGCCAGCAGGCTCGCGCGCGGGATGATGGCCATGTGCGGGGTGATCACCCCGGGGATGGACCGCAGACGCGCGGCATTGTCCAGACGGCCGGTGGCGAGCACCGATGCGGGAGGATTGATGACCGGTGCGCGGGTGGTGGTGAGCAGGGCGATGGCTGCGGTCAAGGCTCCACGGCAGATGTCGGCATCGCCGATGGCATTCAGGATGATCGCATGCGCTGGCAGCGGCTGGTCTGCACGCAGGTATTCGACCGCTGCCGTGGTCGCCTGGAAGAGGTGGTTGTCCACCAGGGTGCGCCAGGGCAGGGTGCCGCCGATGGCCGAGGTGAGCACCAGCATCGGCACGGCGGGACCCGTGCCGGCGTAGGAGCAGGTCTCCAGGGGGTGCTGTCCATAGGCGAGATCCCGATGCTGACCAGCCTGGGCTTCATTGCCGATCTTGTGATAGAGCACCGCGAGGCCTTGATGGGCTTTGACATGCCCCGGGCTCAGGCGCAGTGCGGTGTGGTAGTGGGCCATGGCCTCGTCGACCTCCCCTTTATAGAAGAGGAGATTGGCCAGATTGGTGTAGGCGACCGGCTTCTCGGGGTGATGGTGGATCGCGGCCTGGTAGGCCGTACGGGCGGCGGAGGTGAAGCCGGCCTCGTACAGCAGGTTGGCCAGGTTGTTGAGGGTCAGGTAATGGGTGGGGTCGCGATGGAGGATGTCCAGGTAGGCCTGCTTCGCGCGCTCGTACTGACCCTGGCTGGCCACCAGCTCCGCCAGCGCAAAACGGGAGGCGATGTCGTCCGGATGGGCGGCGATGCGCGCTTCGAGCAGCTGCATCCTCTGTTCAGGCCCTCTGTTCGACGTGCCAGCAGGGCCGCTCATGGCCGACACGCCCGCATGTCCCTGCTCTCCGGCGCCGGCTTCCCGCGCATCCATGCCTCGCCTGGGGATGGGACTGGTGGTCTGGCCGAGCGGGAGCCGATGGCCGCGCCTCCGGATGCCCACCGGCGCGCTGCATCCTCCCAGCACCCGGAACTGCAGATGCGTGCATGTCTCATACGGAGGGCAGCGTTGGCGTCGCGGTCGGCAGTTCCAGTCTCGAGCCGACGGCGATCCCGGATGCACGGCTGTTCCTCTGGGTCATCATGGTCGTCGTCATTGCCATCCAGTATGGGGGTGGAGCATGACCATGTCATGACGGCGATGGCCATCAGGGCCGGAGGCCGTCGCGCAGACAGCGCCATCAGGCCCCCCATCCGGTCGGGCGGCATCATGGCGCGTCTGCTGCGGGTTGCCATGGCAGCGCCATCAGGCGACGGTGATCGCCGTCCTGCCCTGTCATTCCACACCTCCCGTGCCCGGAATGCATGGACTACCCTCGTCAGGGCCACCAGTCGGTGCCGCCTACAGCCCCTGTTGGCTCGCGGCACTCGTGGGGACCCGGGCGAAGCGCCTGCCCAGGGTCGTGCGCGCAGGATGAGCCTGCAGATCGCCAGGGGCTGACCGGACACGCGCTGTCGACGTCATGCCTGATCGTGATCAGGCGCCGCAAGGCCGGCCATTCAGGTCCGGGATAGGCGCGTCTCGGCTTGTCGCTGGCTGCGGGGTTTCATCATGGCGATCATGAGCAGCGATCCCCACACCCATGCCGAGCGCATCCGAGAGCAGTTCACCCGCCAAGCGCATCCTTTCGCCGCCTTCCCAATCCATAGTCAGGAGCAGAGCCTGGCTTGGCTGGCCGAAGGGCTCAAGGTATCCACGCGCGATAGCATCCTCGACGCCGGCTGCGGACCAGGTCTGGTGGCCTGCTATCTCGCACCGTTGGCCGGAACCGTGTGCGGCGTCGATGCGACACCTGCCATGGTGGCCAAGGCACGCCAGATCGCTGCAGAACGGGGCTGCGGCAATGCCACCTTCCAGGAGGGCTTGATGGAACGCCTGCCGTTCCCCGATCGCACCTTCGATGGCGTCGTCACCCGCTACGCCTTCCACCATGTGCTGGACACCGTGGCGGCGATGAAGGAGCTCGTCCGCGTCTGCCGTCCCGCAGGTCGCGTCGTCGTGTGCGATGCCGCACCCAGGGCGGCATGCCGCGATGCCTATGATGCCTGGGAACGCCTCCGCGACCCGTCGCATTCCTCGGCCAGGACGCCTGAGGAGCTGAACGCATTGGCAGAGCAGCACCTGTGCGATGTGACCAGTCGCGGCTTTCGCCTGGAAGCCGATGTCGAAGCCCTGGTGAGCGTCTCCTTCCCCGATCCCGGTGCTCGCGAGCAGCTCATCGCCAGCATGCGTGCCGACCTCCGGGTTGACGCCCTCGACATGGGCGTGCGCGACATCGGCGGACGGCTGATGATGTCCTTCCCGATCATCGTCGTGGCTGGAAGCGTTCCCAGGTGACCAGGACGGCGCCAGGCGATCCGCTCTGGCATGGAATTGGGGCTGGTTCAATCTTGGTCCAAATGTACGCTGCACGCATGACCAGCAAGCGCACACACCCTGATCATCTCTTGGCCCCTCGGCCGCGAGCGATTCAGCAGCTCAGGAACTGGATCCAGCAGGGACGGCTCGCCCCTGGCGATGCGCTGCCTGCAGAACGCGCCTTGAGCGACGAGCTGGGGATTGCGCGCGGGACGCTGCGCTCCGCCCTCGATGAGCTCACGGCCGAGGGTCTCTTGCATGAAGCGGGAGGGCGGCGACGGCGGGTAGCAGAGCGGAAGCACCACCTCCTGGCGGGCACGGTGGCACTGGTCAGCCCGTGCTCAGCTCCCGCTGAGCAGACGCCGATGGGTCAGGATCTGTTCATCCAACTGGCCGTGGCGCGCACGCTGGAGTCGGCTGGCTTGCATGTCCTGACCGTGTCCCCGCCCCGCTTCGCCGACGGAGTGTGGCAGCAGCTGGTCCAGGAACATGCCGCCGGGGTGCTGGCGGGGTATGAGGAGATGGCTGATCCTCACGTACGCGCCGCCCTGGAGTCGTGCTCCGCGGCTGGACTGCCGGTAGCCGCCTATGATGAATGCGGCAGTGCCTGCGGCTTCGATACCGTCTCATCGGATCAGGCCGCGGGTGGAGCCGATCTGACGCGCTGGATGCTCGATCATGGCCGTCGTCGCCTGCTGTGCTTCCAGCGCTTCCCTTCTCGCCGTGCATGGATGGAGGGGCGCTGGTCCGGCCATCGGCGTGCGATGGCTGAGGCAGGATTGCCCCCGGGTCCCCTGGTCATCACACCCGAGATAACCCAGCCGGCTGACAGCGCCGAGGGCTTCTCCGCCGTTGCACGCCTGCTGGCTGGTTTCCTCATGGAGAGCGCCCGTGGGCCTAGGCCCATCGATGGCATCCTCGCCTCGACCGATGAGCATGCCTACCAGGTCGCTGGAGCATGCCGTCTGCTCGGCCTCATCCCCGGAAGCGATGTGCTCATAGCAGGTTATGACCATATGACCCACCGGTGCTCGGAGGCCAGGCACGAGCCTGCAGGTCTGGCGGTGACCGTCGATAAGGATACGCCCACCATTGCGGCGCGCATGGCGGACATGCTGCTCGAACGGCGGTCGGCCCAACGGCTTATCGCCCCGCGACAGGTGGTCGTGCCGCACCGCGTCGTGGCCGTGCTGCCGCTGACGCCATAATCCCATCAACAGTTTGGTCTAATTTTGGTATAATTGTGGATCACCACTGGAGACACCATGCGCTATCACCTGCCTCTCGCCGTCGGATTGCTGTGCGTTGCCCTCCATGCCGCTCCGGCCGCGCAGCTGCCTGCGTCCTGCCAATGGATCGGCAATGACTTCCCGGGCATCGGCGAGAATGGCGCCGGCGAATGGGTCCAGGATGCGATCGACCAGATCGCGCTGTCACCAGATGGCACGGTGCTGACCACCTCCACCTGGGATGAGGCCGGCCGCTGCACCGGGCTGTACAAGGATGGGGCCGTCAACCATGTCCTCATCCAGCAGACCAAGGGTGAGCGCAAGGCCTGGGGCTGGGGGACTGCCGGCACGGCGGTGGCGGTCGCTGGAGAGCGCTTCCTCATCCTCAATACCGAGGGCGAGCTGCTGCGCTTCTCCTGGAAGCCCGGCGACCTGAATAGCGCGCAGCAGGTGGACCAGGTGAGGATCGGCGCCGGAACCTGCCTGGCCGTGCGCGGTGATACGGTCGCCGCGGTGCTCAAGGGCGGCATCGTGGCGCTGCTCAATGCCGCGGATCTGACGGAGCGCTCCCGTTTCACCCTGGCAGATGCCACGCGGGTGGCCATCGCCGCCGATGGCAGCCTGTGGCTGGTGGCCGGCCATTCGATCGTCCATCGAGGCGCCGATGGCAGCGAGCGCGCGGAGGCCATCGCCCATTTCTGCACGCCGTCAGCCATCGCCATCGATCCCAAGGGACGGCTGGTGGTGTGCGACAATGGCCGCCTGCAGCAGGTGCTGGTCTTCGACATCTCGGCGCAACCCAGGCTGCTGGAGACATTCGGCGATGAAGGCGGCATCGCCGGCGGCATGCCAGGGCATGATGAACCGCATAAGCTCTATGCGCTACGCGGCGCGAACTACGATGCCGATGGCAATCTCTATGTCGCCATGGGCATGGGCCCAGGAGCGGGAACCTGCATCCGCAGCTTCGATGCGGCGGGTGCGCTCCGCTGGCAGGTCCACGCCCTGGCCTTCGTCAATTGCTACGATATCGATCCTGCGAGCGATGGTCGGGTCATGTACGGCCTCCATGAGATCATCGAATTCGACCCGGCGAAGCCCGCCGGCAAGAATTGGAGGCTGCGTTCGATCACCTGCGATCCGGTCAGCCATCCCGATGATCCGCGTGCGACTCAGCCCACTGCTGGCGTGACCATGCGGCATCTCCAGGGCAAGCGCGTGCTGTTCGCCTTCGGCCAGGCAGAAGGCGGACCAGAGATCTATGCCTTCCCGAACGACCAGAGCGATATCGCCGTCCACGTGGGCCGCTTCACGCCATCAGGCTGGGCATGGTCGGTGGATGGCGAGGGTGCGGTCTGGTGGGGCGATGGCCCCGGAAAGCTGGTCCGCCGCTATCCATTCAAGGGCTGGCGCAGCGATGGCAGCCCAAGCTACGATCTCGAGCATCCAGACACCTTCCCCGCGCCAGAGGGCTTCGCCACGGTCTGCCGCGTGCAGTACGTGCCAGGCACGGATACGCTGTACATCGGTGGTGATACCCAGGCTCGGCCTGCCAGGTCATGGGGGCTCATCGGCACCGAATTGGCGCGCTACGATGGCTGGACCGCAGGTTCGCGCGGCAAACGCTGGCAGATCCCCCTGCCCCAAGACGATGAGGGCCTGACCCCCAAGTGCGTGGATGTGGCTGGAGACCACCTGTTCACCGTCTTTGTGAAGAGCAGTGGCGGCAAGCCATCCATCGTCACGGTGTTCAGAACCAGCGATGGCAGTGCCGTCGGCACCATGGCCCCTGGTCCCGAGGTCGGGAACACCAGTGGTTGGGTGGATATGACACATGGTCTGCGCGCATTCCGGCGCACGGATGGCAGCTACGTGGTGGTGGTCGAGGAAGATGCGCGTGCGAAGAACCTCGTCTATGGCTGGACACCGAGCCGGAAGTGACCTTCCCCGGGTCCGGCGTGCTCTCGGGCGACCGCCAAGCCTCGACCTGATCGGCTGCGGATGGAAAGGGGCTCCCCGACTGCATCGACGCCTCATGCGGGCTATTCCCCATGGGAACCAGCTCCGCTGCATGGCACCATCCGGCCATGAACCCCATACTCCTCATCATCATCCTCCTCCTCCTGTTCGGCGGCGGGGGCTTCTATCTCGGCGGTCCGGCCTACGGAGGTGGGAGCGTAGGCCTGATCCTGCTGATCGTCGTGGTGATCTACCTCATTGGCGGATTTCGCTCGAGGAATTGAGCGGCGGCACCGGGCAGCGTCTGGCCTGTGCCGTTCTGCCGGAGCACTGGCCCCATGGGCGCAGGTACTCCAGGAACGGAGGGGAGAGGAGCCGCGCAGAGGTGCCGGCTCAGCGCCCGATCCCGGTCCAGCTGCCCGCGGCGGTGGAGATGGATGCCTCGGGGCGGAATCGTTTCGGAGAGGAACCGGGGCGCGCGGCGCGCACGACGATGTCGGAAATGGGAATGAGCGGGATGGGGCCGCTGGGCGATGGCATCCGGGGGCGAGCAGGGGCCGGGATGTGCTGGATATGCTGGATGGTCCGGCAGCCCTGCTCATCCCATAGGGACGAAGGCGCCGCCCGGTGCAGGCGCGTCTTCATATCGTGCCATCTGGATGAGCGGCGATGCGGGCTTCCAGCATCTGCACAAGCGGTCACAGCGCCTTGAGCAGCTCCTCGGTCACCTTCTTGGCGTCGCCCAGGAGCATCATGGTGTTGTCGCGATAGAAGAGCTCGTTGTCGATGCCGGCGTAGCCGCTCGCCAGCGAGCGCTTGACGAACAGCACGGTCTTGGCCTTCTCGACATCCAGGACCGGCATGCCGAAGATCGGGCTCTTGGGATCTGACCGTGCAGCCGGATTGGTGATGTCGTTGGCGCCGATGACGTAGACCACATCGGTGACGGCGAAATCGCGGTTGATCTCCTCCAGCTCGACGACCTCGTCGTAGGGGACGTTGGCCTCGGCGAGCAGCACGTTCATGTGGCCCGGCATGCGCCCGGCGACCGGGTGGATCGCATAGCGCACGTTGACGCCGGCCTCCTTGAGCTGGTCGGCCATCTCGCGCAGCACATGCTGGGCCTGGGCCACCGCCATGCCATAGCCGGGGACGATGATCACCGAGCTGGCGTTCTGCATGATGAAGGCGGCATCCTCGGCATTGCCGATCTTCACCGGGCGCTGTTCGCGCGGGGCGCCGCCGATGGCGCCGGATTCGCTGGCGAAGCCGCCGAAGATGACATTGAAGATCGACCGGTTCATCGCCTTGCACATGATGTAGCTGAGGATCGCGCCGGAGGAGCCGACCAGGGCGCCGGTGATGATGAGGAGGTTGTTGTGCAGGGTGAAGCCGATGCCCGATGCGGCCCAGCCCGAATACGAGTTCAGCATCGAGACCACCACCGGCATGTCGGCGCCGCCGATGGGCACGATGAGCAGGAGCCCGAGCGCCAGCGACGATGCGACCAGCAGCCAGAAGGCGGCATCGGACTGCGTAGCCACGAACCAGATGCCGATCGCGACGCAGGCGACCGCCAGGGCGGCATTGATCATGTGCTGGCCGCGGAAGACCAGCGGGCTGCCGGTCACCAGCCCCTGCAGCTTGGCGAAGGCGACCACCGAGCCGGTGAAGGTGATCGCGCCGATCGCCGTGCCGATCGCCATCTCCACCAGGCTCGCGGTATGGATGCCGTGCTCGCCGAGGATGCCGAGCGCCGCGGGATGGAGGAAGGCCGCAGCAGCCACCAGCACCGCCGCCGCGCCGACCAGGGAGTGGAAGGCCGCGATCAATTGCGGCAGCGCCGTCATCTGGATGCGCTGCGCGATCGCCGTCCCGATCGCCCCGCCGAGCAGGACCGCGACCGCGATCAGGGGCAGGCTGACCATGTCCGGCCCCGCCACCGTGGTGCCGATCGCCAGGATCATGCCGAAGATGCCCAGCAGGTTGCCCCGCCGCGCGCTTTCCGGCGAGGAGAGTCCGCGCAGGGCGAGGATGAAGCAGACCGAGGAGACCAGGTAGAGCAGCGATGAGAGCGTGCCGTTCATGTCTTGGGCTTCTTCTTGAACTTCCCGAGCATGCGCTGGCTGATGACGAATCCGCCGAAGATGTTCACCGCCGCGAGGGTGATGGCGGCGAAGCCGAGGAGCTGGCTGATGGCGATGCCGTGCGCCTGGGCGGTAGCCCCGGCGGCGATCAGGGCACCGACGATGATGACGCTGGAGATGGCATTGGTCACCGCCATGAGCGGCGAATGCAGCGCCGGGGTGACGCGCCACACCACGTAATAGCCGATGAAGCAGGCGAGGACGAAGACGGTCAGGCTGAGGACCACGGGATCGGCGGCCGATGATGCGGCGACTTGGCTGGCGGGTGCTAGGGGAGGCATGGTCAGGCCTTGGCGCCGGCAGTGGCGGCGAACGCGGGATGGATGATGGCGCCTTCGCGGGTGAGCATGGAGGCGGTGATGATCTCATCGTCGGTTTTCGTCGTGAGCGTCCTGGTCTTGGCATCGACGAAGAGGGTCAGGTAGGCGACGAGGTTGCGTGCATACATGGCGCTGGCATCGATGCTGAGCCGGCCCGGGACATTGCGATGGCCGACGATGCGCACACCTGCGACATCGACGACCTCGCCCGGCTGCGACAAGGCGCAATTGCCCCCGCTCTCGACCGCGAGATCGACGATCACCGATCCAGCGCGCATCGACCGCACCATCTCCTCGGTGACCAGCCGCGGCGCCCGCTTCCCGGGGATCGCCGCCGTGCAGATGACGATATCCTGCTTCCTGAGCGTCTCCGCCACCAGCGCCGCCTGGCGCTGCAGGTAGTCCGCGGACATCTCCTTGGCATAGCCGCCCTTGGTCTCGGCCTGCTTGGTCTCCTCGCTCTCCAGCCAGACGAAGGTCGCGCCCAGGCTCTCGACCTGCTCCTTGGCCGCTGGCCTGACATCGGTGGCGCTCACCACCGCGCCCAGCCGCCGGGCGGTGGCGATCGCCTGCAGCCCGGCCACCCCGGCTCCCAGGACGAAGACCTTGGCCGGCGGGATGGTGCCTGCCGCGGTCATCATCATCGGAATCGCACGGCCGAACTCATGCACCGCATCGAGCACCGATTTATAGCCCGCCAGGCTGGCCTGGGAGGACAGCACATCCATCGACTGCGCACGCGAGATGCGCGGTACCAGCTCCATGGCGCAGGCGCGGATCCCAGCTTGGGCATACGCGGCGATGGCGGCGCGCTCGACATAGGGGTTGAACAGGCCGATCACCAGCATTCCCGGCCTCAGCAGGCTCAGCTCATCGGTCAAGCCCTCGCCGGCGATGAGCGGACGCTGCACCTTGAGCACCACTGCGGCATCACGCACCACCGCGTCCGCACCCTCCACCACCTGCGCACCAGCGGCCGCATAGGCGGCATCGCTGTAGGAGGCGCTCACGCCCGCCCCGCTCTCGATGGTGACGCTGAATCCCAGGCCGATCAGCCGCTTCACCGTATCCGGGGTGGCGGCGACCCGGGTCTCGTGCGCGTGGCGTTCCCTGAGGATGCTGAGCTTCATGTCCAAAGCAGGCCTTCCCGCACAGGTGCTTATCGGTTGCCGCTGTACCGCCGTCGATCCTGAGTGCGCAGGTGCAGGCCCAGGCGCTCGATCAAGCGCACCGAGTCTCGTGGGGTGGTGATCCAGAAGGTCATGCTAGCGGCGCCCGGCTGGTGGTCCAGGGTTTCGCCGAGGAGCAGACGCGCCATGCGCGCGGGTGCCGTGGCGTCGTCGCCTGGCGCATGAGCCCCCGAGGGGCAGGCGGCGGACCGCATGCTGCACCCATCCCGCAGGCGACGGCTGTCGGTGCCTGCCGCTCTGCGCCTCTGGCCGGCACGGGCGCGGAGCGACCAGGTGGGCGCTCCCGGGAATGCGCGTGCGCTGGCCCAGGTGCGCAGCAGCCGCTGCGGCGCACGACGGAAGCCTATTCGGTGAGCGCCAGGAATTCCCCGGCCATGATGCCCGCCTCGGAGCTCGCCTTCATGGCCTTAACCATCGCCGTCAGATCAGGGATCTTGGCGGCCACTGGCCGGGGAGACGAGCCGTCACCAGGCAGCAGGCTGGGGAATTCCTGGATGAAGGCGGCATACCCCTGCATGGTGGAGGAGCACTGGGGATCCCTGCTGGCGGCCTTGATCGCGGCAGTGATCGCCTTGTCGGCCGGTGTCCCATGGCAGTGGCTCTGGAACAACGGCAGGTAATAGGTCGCAAGCGGCGGGTCGTCGACGGCAAGATGCTCGGAGAGCTCGGTTATCTGCTGAAGGCGCTCGTCCACCAACGCCCGGATCGCCCCGATCTTGGCCGCCAGCGTCGGCGCCAACGGGGATTTCGTCAGCTTCGCGATGAGCGTGCTCGCATGCCCCAGGTCCAGCTCGCCGCAGCAGCCGACGAGTGCGCGCAGTTCCGGCTCCGCATAATCCGGTGCATAGAGGAAGGGGGCGAAGGCGAGATTGGAGCGCACGAATTCATCGGATGAGGACGCCACCTCGCGTGGATCGACGCTATGCCCCTTGTTCCTGGTGATCTTGAAATGCACATCGGAGCATCCCCCGCGCGGGATCTGCGCGAACAGCTCGGAGGTCCGGTGGTAGCCATCGATGCCGAGGGTCGCCAGGGTCCATTCCTGGGTGCCGACGCTGACGAACCAGCTCATCGGGCAGCCCTGGGCGGCATCCGTGCGGTAGTTCGAGGAATACAGTGCACTGTGGCAGAAGGGCCAGTCGCGGCCACGCATCTTGGATGCCTGATTCGAGAACAGCGAATGCGGCAGGCCCCCGCCGCTGAAGGAGCTGATCACTCCTTTGCCGATCAGGATCTTGTAATCCGCGATGATCTGCGCCACGGCACGGCGCGCGGCCGCGGTCTTCCCGGCGGTGTCGCGCATGTTGTCGCCATCCATGTACTGCATGTTGATGCCGATGAGATCGTATTTATTCAGGAAGGCGTCGTTCCAGCCCTCGAAATGCTCCGCACCGCCCTGACCGCCCTGGCCATGGAAGAAGAGGTGGATGCCTGCGGGATGCTCGGCGCTGTAGGTCGGCGGTACGCAGACCCAGTAGTTGTAGCCATTCGCCTGGGTCACCTGGTACTTGCCCGTGCGTCCCTGGTCGGCGGACGGCTTCACCTCGGCGCCGGGATCCGCCTGCTGGGCGGCGATCAGGGAGCTGGCGTGGAGGCACCAGCAGCAGGTGAGGATCAGGAGACGAATCATGGCACCCCCTGGACGACGGCTGGTCGATCAGAACAAGATATGCGGGGTGCCACTGGCCGGCACCCTCCCCACGACCGCATGCGTCCTTGAGTCTGCCACTCCCGGTGCGCCAGCACCAGCGGGAATGCGTGGCGAGCGCACGCTGAGGTGCGTCGCGCCGGTCATGGCGCCACGACGGCATACAGCGCCTCCGCCGGCAGCCTCACCACCAGTGAACCCCCTCCTCCCTGGCCACCACCGCGGTGGCCCTGGACGAGCCCACCGGGTCGAGCGCGACCGCCCTGGTCAGGCCCGGATTGGCCAGGGACACGCCGCCATCCGCCATGAGCACCTGCCAGGGCTGATGCCTGCTCTGCTCCTTGCCTCCGCCGCGCTCCTTGGACTGCCATCCGCTCGCCCGCGAGAGCGAGTCGCTTGCGGTACGATACCCGGCTGACGCTGGTGTAGATCAGGATCAGGATGCAGGGCATCCACCTGGGCGGCAGCGCATGATACGCCGGTTCGCTGAACAGCTCCGGATCTCGTGCCGTCGCCTTCAGCAGGAGCAGGAGGATGGCGGTGCCGACGAAGCCGACCATCGGTCACATGAGCAGCGACATGGAGACATCGCGCGGCTTTGGCCAGTTCACCACGTCGCCAATGGAATGCCCCGTGCGATCAGCGGAACGACCATGCCGACGCTCATACGATCTTGCAGGGGATGACAGCATCCTCGTCGAGGGCATAGACCGCGCACAGGCGATGGTAGCCATCGGCGATGATGACCTTGCCCAGGCTCTCATCGCGCACCAGCAGGAGGGGCGACAGCTCCAGCCCCTGAAGGATCTTCGCCGTATCCTTCGCGACATGCGAATTGCTGACTCCCAGCAAGGAGAGCTGCGATGCGCGGAACACATCCTTTGACATGAACGACGTCACCTCGGCCTTGCGCAGGCGCTTGACCAGCTTGGCCACCGACCGTTCATCATGGATGAGGCTGAGGTAGGATGCCGCCGCGGGATAATCATGCTCCTCGGGCTTCTTCAGCCAGCGGATGGCTGGGGATGTGGACGTGGCGGTTCTGCTTGATTGGGGGGACATGCGCCGCTCCTTGGTGGATATGCTGGCCGGGATCCGTCGGAATGCCGCATCACGTCGGTGGCATCGGCATGGTGCCGCCTCCCGCTAGGACTATCACCGGGCGGACGACGTGCCACATGGTGCCGGCATAGCCTCCAGGGACCTCCTCGATTGCGGACGTTCGTTTACCGCCGCAGCACTCAGTCACGGCATCTGGCAGGGCCCATGCCCACCACGTTGGTGGTCGGCGATGCTGGTGCTCATGATTCCCACACGCAGGCTTATCTGGCGGAGCCCTCTCATGCGGAAAAACGGCCAGCGGATGTCCCAGAAACGGGATTGCTGGTGCTGGGCATGACACCAATCGGGTTCACTGTCCTCGATCAGGCTGCATGGTGAAGTCATCGGCTCTTCGCACTCCTCGTCATCCGCAATGGAAACACGGCGTCTCTCATGACGGCCTCTGGCTGCATGGGACAACGGGGACATAGGCCAGTAGCTGATGGCGGCAGCGAGATGGTCAGGGCCAGGACCATTCATGAATGACGATCCCAACGATCACGCAGCCAATCCCAAAGACGCGCTCCGACGGAGCGAACGGCGATCCCGGCAGCTCAGAGCGGGCTGAGCGATCCGCGGTGCATCGATTGATTGTGCCTCCCCATCCAGCCGCGTGGCCGTGGCGAAGACCGGCTAGATGAACGAGCGGGCGGCGATGCTCCGGCCAGGCGAGCAGCGGACTGGCAGGCAGCGGGGCGGCAGGGAACGCGTCGGCCGGGCGATGCGCTGCAGCAGCTGCTCGACGGCGACCTGGCCCAGGTCGAAGCGCGGCAGGGTCACGGTCGCCAGCGTGACACCGCAGGAATCGACCGGATCATCATCGATCGCCACGATGCTGAGGTCGCTTGGCACGCTGAGTCCGAGCAGGGCCGCTGCATAGAGCACCGTGCTGGCCTCGCGGCCGCTGTAGCCCACCACCGCGGTGGGGCGGTCGGCCGCGGACAGCCAGGCACGCACCGCCGGCAGCCAGGCGTCGCTCGGCAGCTGGTCCCGGCTGCTGATCAGGCGTGCATGCAGCCCGGCAGCGCGCATGCTGCGCACATAGCCGGCCCTGCGATCCGCAGCGCTGTAGTGCTGGTCCGGCTGCGCCTCAGCATGGCAGTAGTCGAGATAGGCGATGCGGCGATGGCCACGAGCGAGGCACTCCTCGGTAGCGGTCCAGCCCGCGCCCTCGTCATCAGGAAACACGCAGTTTGCCGCCCTCTTCACATTGGTCCAGATCGCCGGCAGGCGATGCCTGGAGATGACCCGCTCGAGCGCCTCGGGTATGCCGGTGTTGTAGTTGATGATCAGACCATCCGCCATGAGCTCTCCGATGATCTTGGGCATCCGCCCCTGCTCGCGCAACGGTCGCTCCGGGATGATCGCATGCACCAGGTGCATGCCGGCCGCGGTGAGCGCCTGATCCATGCCGGCGATCTGCGGGCGGAACAGCACACTCCGCCACGGATCATCGCTGAGCACCAGTGCGGCGCAGCCGAACCGCCCGGAGCGCATGACCTTGGCTGCGCTGTTGGGGCGGTACCCCAGCTCCTCGGCGGCGCGCTGGACGCGCTCGACGGTGGTGGAGCGGAACAGGTGCGCGCGGCCACCGAGGATGGCGCCCACGGTCGGGAGCGAGAGTCCGCAGTGCTCGGCGATGCGCTTGAGGGTGACGGCCATGGCGGGTATCCGGTCACACGCCCGCTAGGGACGCTCGCTGATGGCGAGCTGGTCGATGCGCATGGTGGTGGCATTGTTGAAGGTCGGCACCAGCGGCAGGAAGAGCAGCTCGTGGCCGGCGGTCAGCTCGACCTCGGCGGCGAGCGGCACCGGGGTGCTTCCGCGCGGAACGGCGATGCGCAGCAGCTCGGCGGCGCGCTGGGCATCCTTCTTCAGCAGCACCAACGGGTAGCTCGCGGCATCACCTGCCCACGGGGCGGCGCGCACGGTCGCACGCACCTGGTACATGCCGGCATGCGGAGCGACGAAGACCAGGGCGGCGGTATGCTGCTGCTCGCCATCCACGCCGCGCCAGGGTCCGCTCACCGCCGCGATGAGCGAGCCATCGGCAACGCGCAGCGCCGGCTGCCCGCCATGGCCGTGATCGCGAGCGATCCACTCGCTGCCCGACCACACCAGCGGGCGGTACTGGGCCGCCATGATGATCTGGTCGGCCGGCCACAGCTGGTCCAGCCGCCAGACCGGTGTGCCCTGCACCGTCACGGGGTTGCCGTCCGTCGCGCCCGCGGTGGCCCCTTCCCAGGTCGCCGGAAGCGTCCAGATCTTGGCCGCAGCCCCTGCCGGAGCGATCGCCAGGTCGCGCAGCGTGACATCCCCGCCGGTGAACATGCCCTCGATGCGCGGCAGGAGCACCAGTTCGTCGCCCGCAGCGAGGGTCGCCTGCCAGGCGCCGAGGTCGACGCGCTCACCCGCCTTCAGCGCCGTGCTGGCGAGCTCAGTCGCGCCCGTCGGGGTCTTGCGCCATAGCGACAGGCGCGTCGGGTTGCCGCCATCCCACAGCCTGATCTCGGCGCTGCCGGACAGCCTGACCGCGCCGGCCTGGGCGGCATGGTACACCAGGCCGCACAGCTTTTCGCCGGGAGACGCACTGTGCGAGGCGCGGAACTCCATGCGGATGCCGCGATCGCGCATCTCCGCCTTCGGCTGGCCGCCATAGCCGCCGGAGACGGCCACCCACCAGCCGTCCTGCCAGATGAGCGGGTGGTAGTTGGCGGTCACAGACGGGTCCGCTGGCGAGACCTGGTCGAGCCGCCAGACCGCATGCCCATCATGCAGCACCGGATTGCCGGCGGCCGAGCCGTTGGCCGTGCCCGCCCAGGTGGCCGGCAGGTGGATGGTGCCGCCTATGGCGACGAAGCTGACGTGTGATCGGTCGAGCGGCTCCATCGCCGCGATCAGGGCCGCACCGCTGGTACGCTTGGCGTCATAGAGGAAGACCGGACGGCCGGAGCGCGCCAAGGTCAGCGTGCTACCAGCGAGCGGATGGGCCCGTCCCATGGCATCCTCGACGGTGAGACCGGCGAGCGGCAGGTCGATAGTGGCATCCGCAGCCGCTTCGCGATCGGCATAAGCCACCATCACCCCGCGCCCATGGCGCTGATCCTGGAAGATGCAGCAGGTGGTACCGGGCGGGCGGACCATGCCGATGACCTGGGACAATCCGATATGATAGGCGAGCACGTTCCAGGCTGGCACCAGCGGCAGGGGATTGCCATACCAATCCCACAGCATGGTGCCGGGACCAGCATAGTCCCAGAAGCTCATGCCATGCTGCTCGTAGCCATTGTGGAAGAGCACGGTCTTCTCCTGGCCGGCAGCGGTCAGCTCGGCGATGCTGTCGATCACCGCGTTGGTGCTCTGGGCGCTCGTCAGGCCGGTGCAGGCGATCGGCTCGTCGACGGCGGTGTTGGTATAGCACCAGCCCTCGTTGAACCAGATGGCAATATGCTCGGCCCCGAGCCCCGCGAGGGCGGCCTTCATGCGCTTGAGCGCCTGCGCATCGGCCAACCAGCCCGCATGATAGTCGTGCCAGGAGATGATGTCGACGACCGTGGCGCCACCCAGCTCGAGCATGCGGCGGTTGAGGGCGCTGGGGATGCCGTAGACGTTGTTGACCATCACCTGGGCCTTGGGGTCGCCGCGCTTGATCTGGCGGGCGGTGCGGATGGTGAATTGCGCATACTCGTCCGTGAGCTGGTCCCAGTGGTCGAACTCGGGTTCGTTCTCGATTTCGTAGACCAGTGGCCGGCCCTGGTAGTGCTTGGTGACGGCGGCGATGTAGGAGTCCCAGGCCGTCACCACCGAGAGATCCTGCCAACGTGGATCGTCGGCCTTCCAGCGCATGTCCCTGGGCAGCGGGTTGCCACCCGGCTGATCCATGATCCACCTCGGCCAGCCATAGAGCACGACATGCGCGCTGATGCCGAGGCCCTGGAGCAGGTCGAAGGAGGAATCGAACCAGGTGAAGTGGCTGCCATCCGTCGGCTGATGGTCCTGCCACTCGCTATGGGGAAACCAGCGGCTCCATGCCAGGCCCATGCGGCTGGCGAGCTGGGCGGTATGCGGCCCCATGAAGGAGGCGCCGAAGCGTTCGCGCATGTCTGGCGTGCGCGGCGGGAAGGGGTAGGGCAGCGAGGTGAGCGGCTGGTCGCTGGAATCGATGACCCGGCCGCCCATGAGCACGCTGGTCCGCACCAGCACGGTGCCGGGGACGCTGAGAGTGAGCGCCGCGACCTCATGGACGGTCTGCCCGGAGGCGATGGTGACCGCGCGCTCGACCGGGGGTCCCAGCGGCTCCTCGCCCTCGTAATCGATCAATTGCCACCGCAGCATGACAGCGGCCGCCGCCGTACCGGGATTGGAGGCATGCGCGGTGATGTGCACCGTGGCGCCCGCTTCCAGGAGGTTGCCGTCTGCCTCGTAGCCTTTCAGCTCTGCGCAGGTGGCGAGCACCTCGATCGGCCGCCGTGGCACATAGTCCGCCGCCCCCTGGGCCTCCTGGTTCACCACCACGCCATCGATGGTGATCGGAACGCTCCCAGCGATCTGCAGCAGGTAATGCGGCTGCGGCCAGAAGCCGTCCTGCGGCACATCGGCGGGCATGCTCACCACCACCCGCTGCCAGGCGGTTCCGATGGCAACCGTCCTGGTCGCCTCATTGGTCCACAGGCGGCCATGGCTGCTGCCCACCTCGCGTGCGCTGGGCGGGATCTGCACCAGCACCTGTCCGGCTCGGTCGCCCTTCACCCAGAAGCTGGCGGTGATCGGCTTGCCGCGCTCGACCGCGAAGGGCGCGCTCATCACCACCTCGCGCTCGATATGCAGTGCTTGCGCACCATCGCGCACCGGATCGCTCACCAGGGCGTGCACGGCCGGCTGGATGTTGTGCCAGTAGAGCAGGCCGCCTTCGAAGGAGCCGTTGCGGATGAGGTTCTCGGCCGCCCAAGCGCGGCCGAGGAGTGCCATCAGCACGAGGAGGATGATGGTCTGGCGGCGCATGGCAGGTCCCCTGGCGTGGGCGTCGGTAACCGCGCTGGTCGGAGGGAGCGGCGAATGATACCCTAATTATAACCTTCTAATCAGTCAATATGGCACTCCAGCGCGCTCCATGACCGCTGACCGTGCACAATCCACGGCTCCACAGTCCGCTTGCCGTCGCCATCCCGGGTGCGGCCAGCGGCCGCGGCGAGGCAGCCTCCAGGATCGCCATCCCGGGACGAAAGCGCCTTGGCATTGCCGCCCGGGCGCTCTAATCGGCGCCATGCCTATCCGCCGCTCCCGGGCACAGATGCGCTGCTGCCACATCCGCATGCTGGCCGGCATGACCACGGGCGCTGGCCGCCTGGCAGCGCTGGCACTGCGCCCATCGCTCGCCCTTCTGTCTGCGCTCCTGCTCGCCGGCGCGGTGTGGGCGGCCGACGATGATGATCTCCAGGCGATGACGCGTCGGGTGCTCGCCCAGGCCGAGGTCCTGGGCCTCCCGAGCCTGGAGGGCGCCACGCTCTATCAAGGTCCGCTGACGTCGGCCGGCCAGGATCAGGATGAGCTCCTGGCCGCGCGGTCCGTGCGCCACGTCCATGCCAAGCGTCCAGATGGCAGCTGGCTTGTCGACTTGGTGGTGGCGACCATGGCCGATGCCCTCGATCCGGAGGAACTGTCGGCGCTCACGCCCTTCATCCCCGGCTCGCCGGAGCCGGAGCCGCCACCAGGGGGGCGCTATGCCCCAACACCCGATACCCTCGGACAAGCGCGGCTCATTGCCGTGGGGGTACCGGAAGCCCGTGCCCATTTCCCTCCGGTTAATCCACTGCGACGGGAACTCGACTGGTATCCCCGGCAGGATTGGCCAAGCGATCCCGAACTCGCCCTGCGTCTGGCTTGCCGAGATTACTTCCTGGCCCATGACCAACGCGATGCGGCGATCGCCATCGTCCCCCCGGCCTGGCGCGCAGCGGTCCAGCGGAAGAGCGAGCACCATGCCCCGCCCAACCCCCTCCCTGCCGGTGCGGCTGGTCTGGTGGCTGGATACCATGTCCCCAAAGGCTTCGGCTTCCCCAGCGTCGACACACCGCCGCTGCCCGAGATCGATGATGGGACCTTGGTCAGCCTGGCCAATGACCGCACCGCCGCCCTGATGGGCTGCACGGTCGGCGAGGTCGGGCTCCGCCTCCTGGGCGAACGCTGGGGCTTCGATCCCGCACTGCTGGCAGGACGCGATCCCGCATGCCCATGGGATGACGCCGAGCAGGACGCGGTGGCCGCCGGGCTGGCCGCCTGGTGGCAGCGCACCGCCGGCATGACGCTGGCGAGCCGCTGGGTGGCAGTGCTGTCAACCCTGCCGCTCGATCGGGCGATCACGGCGATCCGGCAACGCGAGGAGGGCATGACCACTCGTCGGTTCATTGCACGCGACCGGGTGCTCAACCATACCTGGCAGGGGACGACCGCTCCGGTCATCCCACCCGAAGATGCCCAGGATCTCCTTGATGAGATCACTGCGCTGACCCTCACCCGGTGGGAGCACCGCGCAACACCTCCGGACGACCTCACCGATCGCGGCGTGCTGCTGTTCCTCGGCGAGGTGGATGGGAGCCGGAGCTTCTCGGGCTCTACGCCCAGCGAGGTCCAAGGGGCGCTGATGCAGCGTGCCGGTGCGCTCAAGGCCCGCTTCCTGCCGCTGGTCGCCACCTGGCCACGCCAGGGGGCCTTGGCCGAGCCGCTGGCCATGTGGGACGATGACCATGGCCATCCCGAGGGCCTCGATGCGCTGGTCCATGCGCAGCTGGCAACCCCCGGGCTGACCAGCACGAAGCGGCGCTACGCACTGCAGCTGTGGCTGCGCCGGTGCACCGAACCCAGGTGGCACCTCCTCCAGGAGATGCTCGGTCGCCCCTGCGATGATCCGGATTGGCAAGCCCTGGCGGCGCTCGCCGCAGATCCCTTTACCGGGCGCTGCCCTTATTCCGGCACGGACGGCGAGACCCTGATCCTCTGGTCCCTGCTCCAGGATAATCGCCCGCTCCCGGATGGGGTCCTGCCGGACCGCCTCCCGCATGCCCACGATGCCAGCGTGGCGGCTTGCCTGACCGCGCACCTTGCACGCTCCCTGAATCCGTACAGCTACCCACGCCCGACCGCCGACGATATGAAGACCATTCGCGCCATCCGGCAGCCGGGGGCGACCCCGGAGGTGATCGCCGCAGCGGTCCGCGCGCTGTCCCGCACCTATGCTCCGCGAGCCGCGGACCTGGCCAAGGAGATGAAGATCCCCCTGCCAGCAGGACTCGCACCCTCGCCGACGCAGACCGCATCCGTGGTGGTGCCCTCGGGGCCGCCGGTCCTGACCGCCGATGAGGCGTCCGCCATCACCGCCGCGCTCGCTGAGGCACGAGCGCTCGGCTTCCCGGATCTCGCCGGAGCGAAGGTCTTCGTGGGCGAACTGCCCAGCAACGATGGCGCCTGGTATGGCGTGCATCTGCGCCTGGCCAGCGGCTCCTGGCTGGCGAATGGCACGCACGCAGTGGACCAGGCGGATGCGGGCGCGAACCCGGACTGGCTCGTGCCCCAGGACGCGGGTCCGATGCGGGCGGCACACCGGCTGCCGCGCGCCGACCAGGCACGTCTCGGGCGGGTGAATCTCGATCGCATCTCGGAGTACGGCACCGACCTCGTGCTGCCGGCCCTGGCCTGGTGGCTGTCAGGCGACGACCGTGATGGCGGCGGGATCCTCGCCGCGGTCATGAGCGAAGCGCTGCGCCGCCATGACATCGCCAACACCTGGAGCATCGCCCCAGGCAGCCGTGGAGAGGACCGTGGAGCGCTCGTGGCGGTGCCCTCGATCCCCGATGGCGTTCGGCGCTCGTTGGCGCGCTGGTTCCGCGAGCAGCTGGTGTGGGCTGCCGATGCGGTGGCCGCTGATCATGCCCTGGCGGCGATCAGGACGCTCCTGCCGCCCCACGACCGGCCGGCATGGGAAGGCATCCTCACGCTCCTGCGCGCCCGGATGGATCTGCCCCAGTCGGCACCGCCCGGTGCCGATCTGGCCGTCCGGCTGCAATGCTGGAAGGACACCATCCTCGACCGCCAGGGGCGCTGGCGCGATACCCCTCCCGTCCCTGCGACCAGAGGGGATACCGCCGCCCTGGTGGGGTTGCTCGATGATCCCCGTCCCACCAGGCGGGTGGAGGCGCATGCCCTGCCCCGGCCCCTCGGCGACATGGCCCTGGATGCGCTCTGCGCCCTCTGGCATGTCGACTGGCGCTGGCTGGTGGTCGACGATCCCGCGGTCGCCGCCATCCTGCCGCCCCGTGACCCGGGCGAGGACCCGGATCTGCGCACCGACCTGGGGGATGCCTGGCTGTGGTCCCAGACCGCCTGGACGCCGGAACGCCGTACCGTCATCATCGCCGCCCTCACCCGGTGGTGGCATGAGCACGGTGCCGCAGGCGAATCGCCCATCATCAGCGCCGTCCGCTCTCTCCCGGTCAATCTCTGGGCGGAGACGCTTGCCCAACTCTCCGCCACCGACATCGCGGACGCCCATCTGGGCGATGCCCTGGCGGCGCGCCTACGTGCCTTCCCTCCGCCCGATCCGGACGGTCGCATGCAGCAGTACGCCGTCCAAGGCGTCATCGCCGCAGCCATCCGCTTCCCTGCCCATGCCGGACTGTCGGCTGCCCTGGCGAGCTGGCCCGCCTCTTCCTGGCTGGCGGCGGTGGCCGCCGTGCGCAACGAATTCGCCGGAGATGCCGCGGCATTCGATCGCTGGCTGACTGCCGGCATGGCCCACTCCGTTCCACCTCGGCGACCACGATACAGCGACGGCCATCTCTCACCCTGGGGCTGCTTCGGACTCTGGGCGCACCATCCGACCGCCCCGCGACTGGATGCCCTCAGGCGCCTGCTGGCGGGAGACATCGACAATGTACGCACGCTCTGGGTGATGTGGCGTGTCGGCAGCGAGGATTGGATGGAGGACCTCGATCCCAGTCAGCAGGGCCACTCGGACATCCTGAGCCATCGTGCCCAGGCCATCCCCTGCGCCCTGGCCCTGGACGGCCTGCGGGACAAACGCCCCCTGAGTGCCACCGCTCGCCTCCAGCTCGCCAAGTGGTCCGAGTGGCACGACATGGCTGAGCTGGCCAAGCATCTGCCGGACGATGCCCGGGTATGCGACTGGGTCGCCGTACGCGTGCAATACTATGGCACCGTGCTGCTCACCGATCCTCGCAGTTCCAACGATGGCATGACCTTCCTCGCGGCCCCGATCGCCCAGCGGGATGCCACCATCGTCCGACTCGACCACGCCGTGGAGCGGAAGACCCTGACCAATCTGCGCGCCGCCGGGCTGGCGGCGCCAGCCGCTGAAGAAGGAGTCGGAGTGTCCGATTTCTAGCCAGCACGGTGGGCGACCGCCGCCGTCAGGAACCCCTTAACACCTCCCAACACCTCGCGCACGGCGGTCGGCCGCCACCCCTGGCCATCGCCCGGGCATGCGCCTCACCGCCCATGGCCCGAGCGACGGGTGGTGCGTGCAGCGGTGGTCCTGCCCAGCGACGGCGTGCGGCGCAAGTGCTCGGACCAGGCGGCGCTGCGACTGCGGATGTAGTCCTGGATCGCGGCGCTCGAGCTGAGATCGGGCGGGGTATGGCCGAAGGTCCCCTGCGCATTGGGGATCGGCAGCTGGGACAGCCGCCAGGCGTGCAGCTTTTCGAGCGTCGAGGGCATCGCCTGGTTCGGATGCGCAGCGGCCGATACGGGAGCCAGGACGCCCTGGAGCGGATCGTCGGTCCGCGGAGAGGACAGCGTCAGCACACCGCTCAGGCTCGGGGCGGCCGCATCCCGCTTGGTCAACGGCGGCAGGTTCCAGCACTCCTCGATGGTCTTGAGCACCGAGGTATGGTCGATGGTGCCGCTGGATGCGCGGTACACGGTCCCGGGCTTGATGTACGGCGAAATCAGCAGCGCCGGGACGCGCACGCCGAAGCGGTTGAAGGTGAAGTTGTCGAATTCGCCGACGCTATTGTCGGGCGTCACTGCGGTCGCCGGCGGCGCCACATGGTCGTAGTTCCCGCCATGCTCGTCGTAGGTGATGATCAGCAGCGTCTCATTCCAGCCGGGACCAGTGCGCAGCGCCCGATAGACGTCGCTGATGAGCTGCTCGCCCTGGGCTACGTCGTAATTCGGATGCTGGCTATTGCCGTTGGCGCCCCACGACGGCTCGAGGAAGGTATAGGGCGCCAGGGTGCCAGCAGCTGCGCGCTGCTGGAAATCGGCGAAGAGGCCGAAATGGCTCTCATCGGCGTGCATGGTGTCGGGGAAATCCAGGCGCGTCAGCGGCGCGGTGCTGTAGCCGAAGATCGACCAGTCCTGCCCGGCATCGGCAAGGCGGCCGAAGATGCTCGGGCAGGTGAAGACCTTGACCACATTGTCCAGATGCCTCAGGGAGGTGGCGGCGGCCGCGAATGCCCGGTTGGGCACGGTCTGCGTCGGGGCGGATGCGAACCAGTGGTCGCACACCGCATAGCGCGTCGCCAGCGTCGACATGATGGGGAGCATCTCGGGCGCATAGGCCTCCATGATGTCCGCAGGGAGGGTGCCGGGGAGGGAGTCGCTGAAATGGTTCGCGGCATCGGAGGCGATGGCGGACTGGAAGTTCAGCACGAAGCCCTGGTTGGTCGGCACCGCATTCGCCGGTGCCTGCTGGGCCGAGAACAGCTGGATATTGGTATTGTAGAATCCTTCTCCCGGATCAGCTCCTGGCCGCAGGTAGGGATTCTGCGTCGTCGACACAATTGTGCTGATGGTGACGGTGCGGCCATTGGCATCGAGGTTGGATTCCGATCCCGTCAGCCCTGCGAACGGTGTGCCATCGGGCGTGGTCGGCTTCCCGCCATAGAGGAAGCCCAGCATCTGGTCGAAGGAGCGGTTCTCGAGCATGAGCTGGACGATGTGCTTTATCGCGGGGCGCCTGGGTGGCATGATGGCTCCGAGCCGTGGGGGTGTGGGAGGCAGGGAAGGCGGGTGCGAGCGAGCGGCGATGGCGTGTGCAGCTCTTGACCTGGTAGCGGTGAACTCGAGACGTCATCACCGTCCCGTCGATTGCGGGCCTAGGCACATGCGATCGCCGTGATCCTGGTGCGGGGCGACCGCCAGTGGGCGTGGTCGCCACGCACAGGATGCGCGCCGGCAAGCTGTAAGCAGCGCCGTGCGTCGCGCCAACCAATTCTGTGCGAAGACGGCACGGATGTTCATGCCGATGATCGCACGTTCGCTCAAGCAGCCTCGACCATCTACCCACCGATGACTGTCCATTAATTCTTGGCACGGTTTTCCATTGCCATCGCGACGTCGCTTGCCAGAGTGCCGTGGTCATTGTGTCGTCTGCAGTTCATTAATTACTATACCTTTAGTATTTCTTTGGTGAGCGCCGTGCGACCAGCAGGGTGCGCAGTCGTTGTCGTCAGTCGCTGATAACCCATCGATCGTGCCGACGGCCCGCTTCCGATGGACGTCAGCGCGCACGTGCCGCGTACCCGCTCCGCACTCTCCCCCTGTTTCCAGCCTCATGGGCGACGCTCGCCCTTCGTACCACCCCTCCTCGATCTCATCCGATCCGACTCCCTCACGCCATCAACGTCCATGGAGCACCCTCTCATGCCCAGCCACACCGCCCACACCGCCCACCCTCCCTCCTTCAAGCTCGGTCGTACGCATCGTACCTACGACCCGCGCGTGCCGCACCTCAGCGCCCTGATCACCGGGCAGAAGCTGGCGGCACCACCACCGTCTGTCGATTGGACCGCCAAGCTGGTGATGCCGCTCGGGATGATGCTCAATGACACCCTGGGTGATTGCACCTGCGCGGCGGTCTACCATGCCATCCAGGTGTGGTCAGCCAATACCGGCCCGTCGATGGACACTGAACCGGATAGCGATGTCCGCCAGCTGTACATCCAGGCCTGCGGCTACAATCCGCGCGTCGCTGGCGAGGGCCCTGGCGGCAATGAGCAGAAGGTCCTCACCTATCTGCTCAAGACCGGCGCGCCCATCGGTCCCACCGGTGCGCAGCGGCACAAGATCACCGCTTTCGTCGAGGTCGATCCGCGGAACATCAACGATGTGAAGCAGACCATCAACGACTGCGGAGTCGCCTATATCGGCCTCAACGTGCCGCAGTACCTCATGCCTGCCAACGGCACGCCGCCCACCGAGTGGACGGTACAGACCACCAATACGACGATCATCGGCGGGCATGCCGTGGTCCTGGCGGGCTATAATGCCGCCGGTGCGCGGGTGATCTCCTGGGGGCAGTACTATCAGATGGACTGGGATTTCTTCTCGACCTATGTCGACGAGGTCTATGCGATCGCCGATCCTGATTGGATCACGGCCAAGCAAACCACCCCTGGAGGGCTCACCCTCAGCGAATTGGAGGCCCAGATGGAGGCGCTCAAGGAGGCGTGAGGCCTCGGGCTGCCGGGACGCAGCATGTGGGCGGCGAGATGCGGAATGGCATGCACTGACCTCATGCTGCTGTCGGTGTGGCACGATCCTGCCGAGCCATCTGCAGCGCGATCGTGCGGTGGCTCCGCCAGCACGGGTGGCCCGCGTAACCACCATCTCCTCGGATGCTGGACAGCGCTCTGTCTGCACCATGCTGTCAGGCAGAGCAGGAGGGGCGCCATGCACACCTCAGGATCGGGAATCGGGACGCTCTTCCCCGTCATCGTCCCGGTCATCGTCGTCGGCGCCTGGTGCTTGGCGATTCGGCGACTGCGCCGGCTGATGGGCTTCTCGAAGGAGGCGACCATGGCGCTCTCCGGCATGCGGGAGATCGACCACATCTCCTATGCCAGCGCCAAGATCAGCGGAATCCATTGCAACCGCTGCCTGCGCATCGCCCGCATCGAGGGTGGATCCGCACTGCGGCTGTCTCGGCTGCTCCTCGGCGGCAGCCTCGTCATCGCCGATGGCGACATCGAGTCCGTCGACCGTGGCGGGTACCTGCTCGTATACCCCCGGGTCACCGTCACCGTGCTAGGGAAACCCACCTCCTTCGTCGGGAAGACTGCCGATTTTGTCATTCGATACTTGAAGCCGCTGGTGCGAGGCGAGCGCTGACCATCATGCCGAGGGTTGGGACGCGTTGGTGGGTTCGCTGTTCCCGTGGTCAATCGGGGCACTCGGTGTTCAGCGTTGCCATGGCACCCCGCTGATGGTCCATCGAGTCCGCCTGGCAGTCCTACCAGGGCAGATGTGCTGGTGGTGCGGCGCTCGTGTGGTTCACCGCCCCGCGCAATGGCGCTGGTACTCCCGCGGCGGGATGCCCATCACCTGCTTGAATCGCCGGGAGAACTGGAACTGATCGCAGAAGCCGAGCTGCTCGGCGACCTCCTGCACCCGCTGTTCGGCCAGCAGGTCGCAGGCGCGCCGCATCTGCAGCCCGGCATACCACTGATGGGGCGACTGCCCGGTGAGGGACTGGAACCGCTTCCTGAGCACTTGTGAGGACGTCCCGACGGCATCGGCGACCGCCTCGAGATCGGGCCGTGCGGCTGAGGTCGCCTCCAGCTGCGCCGTGACGTCCTGGAGCCAGCGCGCGTGGTCCGCCCCGCGCGTGCGCTGAAGCGCCTGGCTGACCTCGCACAGCAGCAGCTGGAAGCGGGCCAGAGCGGCGTAGCCATCGGTGGGATCGTCAATGTCGCCGACCGCCTGCTGGAGCCGGCGCAGCCACCAGGCCGCAGGCCCGAGGCGCACCACCGGAGCGGTCGGCACCAGCACCCGTTCCCGGTACCAGGGCTCGAACAGCGGTCCGGAGAAGATCACGAAGAATTCGCTCCAGGTTGCCCCGCTCCGAGGCGCGAAGGCATGGCCGAGCCCGGGGAAGAGCAGGAGGGCATCCCCGGCCTCGAGGTCCGCCTGCCGCCCCTCGACATCGCGGAACCACGCCGATCCGGCGGTGGTGAAGACCAGCACGTAGGGATCCCAGGTGCGCACCACCGGCACGCCCGGGCTGTTGACTTTGTAGCCAGCGATCATCCGCCCGAGCGGGGGGCAATCGAGCACCCGCGTCATCCCCGGTCCCCATGCCGTCATGAGCTGACTCTACCAGAAAGCACATGAAAGACCACCGTCGACCCATGGCCACGCCAATTCCCGCACGTATGATCACCCCCTATGATCACCACCATCCACCGCCCTGCCTGCCGCGCCGCGCTTGCAGTGCTCCTCATCCTCGGCCGGACGATCGGATCAGCGAGCGGCCTTGCGCCGGCACTCGCCAGCGCCGAAGAACCGGCGGCGGGCGTTGCCCAGGCGCTCGCACCGTTCCTTGAGCCGCTGGTGAAGCTCAGCGGCGTCCCGCCGGTCCAGTTCCTCGTTCCCGATCTCGAGGTGCGCGAACTGCCGGTGGCGCTGACCAACCAGATCAACCTCGTCTATGCCCCGGATGGCCGCCTGTTCGCCGCCGGCTATGATGGCCGCCTGCACCTCCTGACCGACCGGGACGGCGACGGGCTGGAGGATACCGCGACCGCCCTGGTGGCCACCACCAGCGACGACTTCGCCATCGGCATGGCCTGGCACGGCGATGCGCTCTACGAGCTGAGGCGTCATCAGCTGATCCGGCATGAGATCGCTCCGGGGCCGGCCGCTGCCGATCATGCGACCGTCGTCGCCAGCGGCTGGGACGATCCCATCGCCGACCACGACCCCCTCTATACGCATCGCCGCGTCGATGACGCTCTCGGGCTGGCCATCGCCGCGGACGGCACGATCTACCTCTCGAAGGGCGCCGCCAACTACGGCAACCCCTACCTGGTCGGGCCGGACAAGCAGTCGCATCTGGATCTGGCGCGCCTGCGAGGATGCGTGCTGCGCATCGTCCCGGGGGGAAAGCCGACGGTCTTCGCCACCGGTGTGCGCTTCCTGGTGAGCATGCAGGTCGACCGCCAGGGCGATCTCTTCGCCACCGACCAGGAAGGGGCGACCTGGATCCCCAACGGCAACCCCCTCGACGAACTGCTGCGGATCCAGGAGGGCCGGCACTATGGCTTCCCGCCGCGGCACCCGATCTACCTGCCGGCGGTCATCGATGAGCCGAGCGTCTTCGACTACGCTCCCCAGCACCAATCCACCTGCGGCTTCCGCTTCAACGAACCGGCGGCCTCAGCGACCGCCTTCGGCCCGCCCTCCTGGCTTGGCGATGCCATCGTCACCGGGGAGTCACGCGGCAAGCTCTTCCGCACCAAGCTGGTGAAGACCCCTGTCGGATACGTGGCCCGCAGCGAGGTGATCGCCTGCCTTGATTCCCTGCCGATCGACGTGGCCTTCTCGCCGGCCGGCGATCTGGTGCTCGCCTGCCATAGCGGCCGTCCGGACTGGGGCAGCGGCCCCAAGGGCGCCGGCCACCTCTTCAAGATCGCCTATGCCGACCATGGGACGCCTCAGGTGATCGCCATCGGCGCGCTCAGCCCGACGCAGACCCAGATCGCCTTCGATCGCCCGTTCCCGCCGGCGCTGTGGGCGACCTACGCCCAGGGGATGACGCTCGCCGCCGGCCGCTACGCCCTGCCGGGCGACGACTGCGAGGCCTTCCGCCCCGGCTACCGCGCCGTCGATGTGCAGCAGCAGGAGCCGCGCCTGCGCGTGCCGATCGCCTCCCTCACCCTGAGCGCGGACCGCTGCACCGCCACCGTCGTCACCGCCCCGCGGGTGGATGACCGGCACTTCGTGCTCAGCACGCGCCTGGAGGCCCGCGCGCCCCGGGCGCATGGGATCGCATCGCTGCCGCTGTGCGAGAACGGCTTCGATCTGGGCGGAGTGGCCGTCAGCTGGTCGCCGCCCTCCGGGGTGCCGGCCTGGAGCGGCTGGCTGCCGCATCCGGATCTGACCGTGGCGCGGGCCTTCACCGCGTCGTCTGGCGCCCATGCCGCCCTGTGGCCGCTGCTGGCGACAGCGGGTGTGCTGCGCCTGAGCGGGCAGTTCGATCTGGCGCAGATGCTGCGCCCCGCAGTGCAGCCGGGATCGCACCTCGACTACACCCTGCCGAGCGAAACCGTAGCCATCACCATCAGTGGCACTGGTCCGCTGACGCTCACCGGCATGGATGGTGCGCGCATCGAACGCCTCAGTCCGCGAGAGAGCCGGATGGTGGTCGCCGACCCGCAGCGCTGGGTTCCCTTCAGCCTGACGTTGGCCACCGGCGGGGGGGCGCAGGAGGCGGGGATCGCGGTCTCATGGACCACCGCCGAGGACCCGCGCCCGCGGGCCCTGCCGCTGCGCCGCGTGCGCATGCCCTGGGTGGTGCCCCTGGGGGTGCAGAGCCATGAACGCGACATCCCCGAGATCGCCGGCGGCGATGCCCGCGCCGGCAAGGCGCTGTTCTTCTCCGGCTTCCCCGGTTGCGCCCATTGCCACAGCATCCGCGGCGCCGGCGGCGCCATCGCCCCGGACCTCTCCAATCTCGTCCAGCGGGATTACGCCTCGGTCCTGCGCGACATCATTCAGCCGAGCGCGACCATCAACCCCGATTATCCGCAGTACGCCATCAGCTGCACCGACGGCCGCACCCTGCAGGGGGTGATCGTCGACCATGATGCGACCGGCATCCGCCTCGGCGACATCACCGGCGCGATCACGCATATCGATACCGCCGCCATCAGCGCGACCCATGCGCTGCCCACCTCGTTGATGCCCGAGGGCCTGCTGTCCGCGCTCTCACAGCAGCAGGTGCGCGATCTCATGTGCTTCCTGTTGACGGCATCCGAACCGTAGAGCGGGATATAGGACGCTCGCTGCGGTACGCGGGCCCTCGTGATCGCCTCGTCGCCTCGCAGACGGATCGGCGTCTGTGCCCGATGGGCGAGGAGGGGCGCCAGCAGGCCGGCCATTCCTCGCCCATTCGGACCGGCAGGAATGGCACGTGAGGACCGTCCTTCCCGCCGGACGTCGGCAACAGTGGACATCCATATACGGGTAGCGACTCGCCGGCGGGAGAACGGCCTTGCCTTTCCCGGACGATACTTGAAAATGCAGCTCTCGTCATGTCCCTGAATCTCCGCCCTTTGTCTCATGAGGATGCCGATCCGGAGCTTCAAGCGGCGTTGCATTGCGAGCTGTGCGGGCGCCGGGCGATCGCGAAATGGCAGGCACTCGTCCATGCCGGCTGGCATCGCTGCGTGACGCCGCTGGATCGCACGGTCTATGTCTGCGAGCCGTGCTCGACCACGCGTCGCAGGAAGCAGCACACGACACCTCCTCCATCACCCACCGACAGCCACAAACCGGGAACGCGCGCCTACAGCAGGCGGCATCCGGCATTGGTGCCCAAGCGTCCGAGTCAGCCATCCACCCTGTGGCTCAGGCCCTGGTTCATTGCCGGGGTGCTGCTCGGCGCAGCGGCGCTGATCCTTGCCTGCCTCTATCTGCTCCAGGGCCACCGTCACAGCTGATGGGCCAGGGTCGATCAGCGTGCATTGGCCAAGCGCTGCATCCGCCGAGCCGATCCGGTGCCGTGCTGGAGGTCATCTCTCAGGCGACTGCCCGTGCTGCGCATGGACGATCACGCGGCCGGACCACCGTTCAGCGTGGCGGTATGCCCGGACGTGCCGGCGACGCCGTCTTCGGCTTGGCCAGCGGGCCGATGTAGGCGGTGGCGGCCACCACGTCGTCGTACCATTTGCTGTTGTCGCGCAGGGCATTGTCGGCCATGTACATGCCGATGCCGATGCGCTCGATCTTGAGCGTGTCGGCGTCGCGGAAGCGCATGTTGGGGAAGTCGGCGATCAGCGTGCCATCCAGCCAGCAGGCGATGCGGCCATCGCGGCGGCCGGCGGTGTTGGCCTTGACCATGAACTCGAAGCAGTACCAGCGATCGAGCTCGGGGACGATGTCCGTCCGCGGGACGAACTCGGCTCCGAACGAGCCATGGTTGCCCAACGTCGGCGAATACGGCATGACGCTGCCGCTGGGCAGGAAATGGTCGCCGAAGTTGTCACGCTGCTCGGGGTGGTAGCAGTAGACGTTGAGCGGTCCCGGCACCGCTGCCGGCCCGCGGTAGCCGATCTCATCCTCATAGGCGACCAGGAACTTGTTGTGCCCGTCGGCGCGCTGGCCGGGGGTCGCTCCGTTGGTGTAGTAGTGCGCCGAGATGTCGGCGCCGTTGTGGCAGGAGACTCCCGAGGGGTAATCGAAGCCCTTCTCGAACTTGGAGTAGTAGCGCAGGAAGACCGTGTCGTGCTCATCGGCGAAGACCGCCTGCAGGCCGCTGGAATGCGGCGATGTCTGGCGCGGCATGGTGATCTGCAATGCCTTGCGGCCGGAGTGCACGGCTGCCGGCACCTCGGTGATGCGCATGTCCTGATCGCCGAAGACCCCGCTCCATTTTCGCTTCAGGTCTGCCGGGGTCGCATCGTCCTCGAAGTTGTCTGCGAAGATGACCGCGGGATCCGCGGCGATGCCGGCATCGCCTGGGTGCTTGGCGGCGATGCCGCTGGCGCCTTCCGGCAGTCGTGGGAGTGCGCCGGCAGCCGCCTCCTGGCCAGAGGCGACCGCAGCCACGCCGACCATGAGGGCGACCAGGCTGGCATGCCCGAGCGTCCGGCGCGTGGGACAGGTGCCGGCTGGAACCGCGTCAGCAGGGGCGGCGGCGGATGCGGTCGTCATCGGGAGCTCCCGTCAACTGAGCTGGAAGGGCCTGATCGAGGATCACGTGGGGACCGCTCCGGCCGATTCTCCGCGCAGCGGGTCCCGTCTGGCTCTGATCATAGGGGCTGCCAGCGCACCCGCGAGAGCCGAGCTTCCCTGTGCAGGCCCGGTGATGATGACAGGCGTCACGCTTTGATTCCCAATCTTGCCCGCCTAGGATGGCGCCCGACCTCGCCAGGAGACGCCCATGACTGATGCCCATCTCGGCGGCCGCTACACCTTCCCCGGCACCTCGCTATCGGTCCGCCGCATCGGCTACGGCGCGATGCAGCTGGCAGGCCCCGGGGTGTGGGGTCCGCCCAAGGACCCGGATGGCGCCGTCGCCCTCCTGCGCGAAGCCGTCGCCTCCGGCGTCGACCACATCGACACCAGCGATTTCTACGGCCCGCACATCACCAATCAGATCATCCGGCGGGCGCTGCATCCCTACCCCGCCGGACTGGTGATCGTCAGCAAGCTGGGCTGCCGACGTCCGCCGGACCGCTCATGGCAGCTGGCGATCACACCCGCGGAGCTGACCTCGGGCGTCCACGACAACCTGCGCAATCTCGGCCTGGAGACGCTCGACATCGTCAATTACCGCGCAATGGGCAGCGGTCACGGCCCCCAGGAGGGCTCGATCGCCGAGCAGGTGGGGGTGCTGGCCGACCTCAAGCGCCAGGGTCTGATCCGCCACATCGGCCTGAGCAACGTCACCGCCGCCCAGATCGCCGAGGCGCAGGCGATCACCGCCATCGTCTGCGTGCAGAACCTCTACAACGTGGTGCACCGCCACGACGATGCCCTGGTCGAGGCGCTGGCACGGCAGGGCATCGCCTATGTGCCGTTCTTCCCCCTCGGCGGCTTCACCCCGCTGCAGTCCTCCACCTTGTCGTCCGTCGCGACCCGGCTCGGGGCCACCCCGATGCAGATCGCGCTGGCGTGGCTGCTGCAGCGCTCCCGCAGCATCCTGCTGATCCCGGGCACCGCGTCGCTCGCCCATGTGCGTGAGAACCTGGCGGTCGGCCGGCTGAATCTACCACAGGACATCGTCGGCGAACTCGACCGCATCGCGGCCTCGGCGGGGGCCGGGGCGCACTGATCGTCTGGCCGCGTCGCAGGTGGTTCGCGCGCCCGGGCTTTCCCGCTCCTAGCCTTGGATGATCCACAGGACGAGCAGGATGATGACGATGGCGCCGAGGGCGATGAGCGGCGCATAAGTCGACAGCCGGCTGGTCAGCGGCAGTTCTCCCGCCATGACACTGCTGATCGCCGAAGCGGGGATGGTCTCGAGCTCGGCACGCAGGCGATTGATGCGGGTGGTGGTCTTGACCTTCTCGATCTTCTCGGTGTAGGCCTTGCGCAGGGCATGGCTGCCGATCTCGTGCGGCGCCGGTGCGCTGGTGGCGGCGCGGGTGGCGCCCAGGACGTGCGAACGCGCCTCCAGGGGATCGGTGCCGGCATGCATCGCCACGCTGGCGAAGAGCTTGGTGGACGGTGAGCGCGGCGGGGCCTTCAGCACATGCGCACCGGTCGAGGGCGGCTTGCTTGTTCGCCTGGTGATGCTGCGCGTCTCGCGGTCGATGGCCATGGGTACGAAATCCTCGCTGTCGTCGATCACTGGCGGAATGGAACCGCTGGGTGGCGTGCCTGGACTGCCGCCGCGCACCATCGGCTTGCGCAGCATGCGCATGGTGCGTTCCGGAGCCTGGCCGATGGCCTTGAGCGCCTTCTCGCAGGCATGGATGAAGCCGCGGTAGTCGATGAAGCGATCCTGCGCCGACTTGGCCATCGCCGTCATCACCAGCTGACGGGTGAGCGGATGCAGGCTGGGCACCAGGATGCCGGGATCGGGGACCGGCTGGGTCAGATGGCCGACCATCACCAATGCCGGAACCGCTCCCGGGAAGGGGATGCGTCCGGTCAGCAGGTGGAACATGGTGGCGCCCAGCGCATAGGCATCGGTCTGGTAATCGAGCTTGGGGTCGGCGCGGATCTGCTCTGGCGACATGTAGGAGGGCGTCCCCATGACGATGCCGGTGAGGGTGAGGCGCTGGTCCTCGGTGTCGACCGACTTGGCAAGCCCGAAATCGATGATCTTGACCACATCGCCATCGGCGAGCAGGCGGGACGAGCGATCGCCGGCGGGGTCCTGGGCGATCAGCAGGTTGGCCGGCTTGATGTCGCGATGGATGAGGCCGGCCTCGGTATGGGCATAGGCCAGGCCACGGGCGACCTGGATGGCGATGCGCAGCGCATCGGCCTCGAAGAGCGCCCCACGTTCGGCGAGGACATCACCCAGATTCGGGCCATTGATGAACTCCATCGCCAGGTAGGGCTGGCCCTTCTCCACTCCGAAGGCGATGGCGCGCCCGATGTTGGGATGGTCGAGGCGGGAGAGGATGGCGATCTCGCGGTTGAACCGCTGGACGAACGCCTCATCGGCCGCATGGCTGTTGGTGATCAGCTTGAGGGCGACGCGCTCGTCGGTCTTGCCGTGCTGCGCGAGGTAGACCTCGCCCATGGCGCCCGCACCGATGGACTTGAGCAGGGTGAATGCGCCGACCGTCCCCGGCATCGCCTGGGGACCCGTGGACGGCTGCGGGGCAGCACCGGCCGCATTCAAGGACGCATTGATGGTCTTGTCGGTGCTGCCCATTGGTATGCCATCCCAGGGTACCGGACCGAAGCCATGACTGCCGATGCGCGACTGGCGGTCATTCTTGCATGCGAGCGCATATGCAAGCCGCAATGCCTGCTGCCACTTTCATCAGTGGCGGAAATTGAGTCAGATGGGGAAATCGATGCATCGTCGGATCCATTCCTGGCCAGTTCGGCATGCCAGGGGCGATCCGAGTCCCCGGATCGGCGCCACCGCCAGGCGGATGGCAGCCGGAGAGGCGCCCGCCCGGACGCCCTCATCGTCGCGTTGGCCGGGTTTGCCGCAGCGCCCGCGCGGGCACCTGCCCGGCTCGCGGGGTCGAGGCGGTGAATGCTCAGCGCGCTGCCCCGGCCGGATGCGCCTTGGCATAGGCATCGGTCCACTCGTGGATGCGCGCTGCCGTCAGGGTGGCATCATAGCGGTAATTGAAGCGGCGGTCCGGTGCGCTGTCGCCGCTGATCGAGAACTCGTTGATGTCGCCTTCCTTCTGGATGTTGTCGGCCCAGTGGAAATCGAGGCGCACCGGCCGACCGGCCAGGCCCAGCGCCGTGCGCGCTATGGCGATCTCCATGCGCGCGCCGGTGACGCGGTAGTCGATCGGACGGCCTTCCGACCACGACCAGCCGCCGAGGTTCTTGCGCAGGGTCGTGCGCGTCGCACTGGTGACTCCCAGATTGACCACGTAGTCGTAGCCTTCCCAGCCGGTTGCGTGGTCCTGGTCGGCATCGATGAACAGCAGCATCCAATGCGGATCCTTCCAGCTGGTCATCGGCTCGGCGGTCTCGACGTAGAAGTAGACATTGGCGTCGTCATACGAGACCTTGGCCTTAACGATGTCATTGCGACCGGTGTCATTGATATAGTGCAGCCTGCTGTTCCAGCCCTGATGGTCGCGATGCAGGGTGTCGCCGGCGAAGTCGCGGTATTCCGGCCGCACCTCCTTCCAGTCGTCGAAGGCGCCATCGATGGTGATCGGCCGCGCGACCGGAAGGGGCGGCGGCCGCACGCCCTTGAAGCGGCGCACATTGGCGACCAGCTGGAAGTAGTAGTCGTCGCCATGCCCGCCCAGCATCGGTTCGATGTCGCGGCTGAACTCCTCGGTATACTGGTCGACGAAGAAGGAATCACCCTTCGCCAGCTTGCGGTACCCGGTCCAGGTCGGGCCCTGGTCGCCGCGCTCGAAGCGTTGCGCGATCCATTCGTTCCAGCCCGTGACCAGGATGAACTGGGGATCGACTTCCAGCGCCCGCTGCCACTGCTCGGCGACATAGAGGCCGGCGTTGGTGTCAAGCTGGTTCTGGGGCGGCTGGATGTGCGCCGCTCCGCCATGGCAGCTGCGGCCCTTGCCATCAAGGGGATGGGGCGCGACGCACACCGAGATCTCCTCGGGTTTGCCCGGTTCGATGTGCCAGCCCGGATTCTGCGGCGTCCAGTCGACCCAGGTCCACCTGTCGTGGCCGTCACCCCACCAGCCCCCGCTGCTCCAGGCCCAGGTATGGCGCAGGGTGAAGTAGTCCTTCAGCTCAGGTGGCAGCTTCTCGGTCGGCGACAGCAGCAGCGGCTTGCCCAGCCAGCGGAACCACAGCTCGGGGTACTTCTGCGCCTGGTAGAGGTCCTTGTAGAGTTCCGGCACCGACCGTTCCGGAAAGGAGTTGTGCATCGCCGTCACCTTCGGCACCGGCAGCCCCTGGCGGCGTCCGCCGTCGAGGACCGAGCAGACCGCCAGCATCTGGTGGGGATAGACGAAGGCATTGGTCTGGTCGAAGATCAGCGTGTCGATCTGGGCGGCGGTGAGCATGGCCATGTGCCGCGCGATGACGAAGGGGTCGTCGATGGTGTAGTAGCCCAGCTCCGGTTCACCCCAGAAGTGGAAGGCATTCAGCGGCCCCCAGCGCGGCTTCTCCGGATGCTCGGAGAGGATGCGGGTATTGTCCCACACCGGGCCGTCGCCGTTATTGGTGACCTCATGGTTGACCCATAGGAAGTAGAAGATCCCCACCTGCCGCTTGCGCGGCGGCCCGACCTCGGCGTAGCCGGGCAGCGACCGTCCGAGGGCATCGGTGGCGACCCAGGTATCGGCGTAGACATCGCCATCCGCCTCGGAATCAGCCGCGCTTGCGGCGATCGACACGCTGGCGGCGACGGACGCACTGGCAATCCCGCAGGCGATGATGGAGGCAAGGTCATTGAACCGGCGTTGCCAGGACATGGGCCGCTCCGTCCCCGCATCATCATCCGCCCAGGCGTCCTGACCAGGAGCGCTTTGGCGTTCCTGAATAGCACGGTATTGCCGTCGTCGGCCTGTGGTGGGCATGCCGGGCGTCAGACTCAGCCCCCGCATGCGCGCCACCCCCGGACCGGCCGGTACCCGGCTCGGCACGTCCAGATAGCCTGCGGTCATGGCAGCTCGAGGCTCAGGTAGTCGCACATCACGTGCGACTGGTCGCTGCGCACCTCGGTCCAGGTCAGCGCGCTGACGTTCTCGCCCACCCGCAGCTGGGTGGTGGGGATGGACACCTATTCGATATCGTATTTGGCATGCTCCGACTCGCGCACCAGCGCGTTGCCGCCCTGGAGGCGCGGCGTCACCTCGGCGAATGCCTCTGCACCTGACTCATCCATGCATGTGTGGGATTCCTCGGAGAGGGCACCGAGAGCGCCTTGGCGATGTCCGGACCATCGCCGTAGTTGATGACCTCCTGACGCACCCCTACCGCCTGGCGGTCACGGCGGCCGGGATGGGGTGCCTGGCCGCGCTGGAGGCCGAGCACTGCCTCCAGGCGCAACTGATCCCGCTGTAACCGCCGACGCGTCCGTATCGTTATGATAGAGATGCTCCCTCCATTCATGACCTCCCGGTCAAGGGGTGATAGGACATCTCGACGCGGTCGACATCCGCCTTGTTGTTCGCATCCATCGCCTGAATATGCCCGCAGTCCCTGGAGATCATCGATGAATCGTTGCTGCTACGCCCTGCTCCTCAGCGTGATGGTTGGCTTGCCGCAATTTATGGTGGGTGCGGATGCGCCACCTCCGATGCTGGATCTCACCATCAGCAACGGCGCCCGGCTGATCCAGCACTTCCATGACAGCATCTACTTCAAGGTCTGGTCGTCGCCCAGCCTCGCCGTGGTGCGCGCCAAGCTCGACGAGGTCAAGACGCAGGCGCTGGAGCACGTCGGGTTCGACCCCTTCGCCGCGCTCGAAGGCCTGGCGAGTGCACGGCTGCAAGTGAGCTGGGAGGCGGTTCCGGGCGCAACCACTCCAGATATCATGCTGCAGCTCGACCTCGGTCCCCAGGCACCGGTCCTGTTCCACGGCCTGATCGACAAGCTCCCCTTACCCGCCACGTCCATTCCAGGCGCCGACGAGGCCATCGTACTGCCGGATGGCGCCCAGGTCCTCGCCCGCTTCGGCACCGTGCTCGCGGTGGGTAGGAAGGAGAAGGTCCACAAGCCGGGGGCGGTGCCGGCCAGCGAGCACGATATCAGCATCCATCTCGACGGCGCAGCGCTGGACAGCGCCATCCGCGCCCAACCAGATGCGGCGGACGAGGTCTTGGCCATTCTCAAACTCGTCGCGGTGCCAGCCCAGGCGGACGTCGACTTCGTCGCCGATGGGTTGCTGATCACGAGCAGCCTGGCGACTCCCCTGTCCTGGCTCACCCCTGTGGATCGCGCCTTCTTCGGCCATCTCCCGGCAACCGCCTACAGCTGCTCCGCTGTCGGCATCGATGGCCAGGCGCTGTGGAAGGATCTCCTCAAGCCGCTGCTGGCCCACATCGCCATAAAGGCCGGCAGTCCACCCGACAAGGCCGAGACCGATTTCAACGCTGCCGCCGGAGCTGCCGGGCTTACGGTCCAGCTCTCCGACCTGATGGGCGGCCTGAAGGGGACCTTCTTCACCGCCATCACCCCCGGTGCCCCGTTCCCCGGTATCACCTTCGGCATCCCACGCTCGCCCGCGCTTGATCAGGTCATCATCTTCGCGCTCAGGCAGCTGCAGAACGACCCGCCCGCGGAAGGGATGAGCACCAGCGTGATCATCCCCAACGTGCCGGTGCCCATCAATCTGATCCGCAGTGCCGCCGCCTGGGTCATCACCACCGACGCCACCCTCGCCGGTAGTTGGACCGCCGACCCGACCACCGCTTGGTCGGCGACGCCGTTGGGTGCGCTCGCCACCAGCAAGGTCGATGCCGAGGCCTGCGCCTTCTCGTTCAGCGATACCCCCACCGAGCTGCGCAGCCTGCAGGGCTACCTGGCCGTGGGCATGGCCGCAGCACCGTTCGAACCGCCTATGAAGCAGGCGATCCTCAACGGCCTCAGCCAGGTCATCGCCCAGTCGGGGCTGTCCTATCAGATCACCGGGCAAAGCGCGAAGCGGATCTCCAGCGAAGGCCGGGGCCTGCTCGGCATGGGTTCGATGACCGGCGTTGCGGCGGCCGCCATCGTCACGGGCTTCGTCATACCCAGAATCATGGCGCGCACGGCGGCGGTGGCCAATCTCGAGGCATCCAATGTCAACCTGAGTGACGTCTCGGCAGCGGCGACGCTGAAATCGGGGGTGTTCCCGGCCGAAATCCAGTTCCAGGCCGGGAACTACCACGATCGCGACAAGGATGGCATCGGCGATTTCGGCTTCTTCGGCGAGATGGCTGGTGGGCCGATACCCGGCAGGACCGACCAGCTGACCGTCTCGCTGTTGCCAGCGCCATACAATGCCGTCTCTCCAGTGTTCAATGGCTATCAGTTCTCGCTCTACATCCCCGACGGCAAGGGCGGGGCCATGAGCGCCGCCGACGATCACCCCATCGTCGATGCGCAGAACAATGAGCGGCCGGAATCGGACTTCGTCGCCTATTCCTGGCCGGTCAAGGCGATCAAGGGTGCGCACCTGCTCGCCATCACTTCCAAGGGGATGGTCTATGCCATCCCGTTCAAGGCGGGCGATCCCGTTCCCGCCTGGAACGCCATCTTCGGCGGCAAGGGCTGGCACGATCCGATCGTCTGGGAGGTCTACAAACGCAGGGCCGCGAAAGCGGCTCCAAAGCCCCAGTCGCCCCCGGCGCCCAAGCCGACGGGGGCGACTGACTTCTGACGTGGCCCGCGGGGCTGTGATGCCACTCGCCGCCACACCCCCTCCCAGCCACGCTCCCGCCCCGACCCATCCGTGAGACCACCGCCGCGGGCCGCACGCCCTTGGATCGACCACGAGCGGCCCACCGCCCCTACGCCAACGCAAGCGCCCCGATCCCCAGCAGGTGGGCCAGGGGCCGACTCATCCAGCCTCCAGGCGGCGCACGGCGCGCCGCAGGTTGGCCCGTGCCCGGGCCCCGTAGCGGCGGCGGAACCAATGCGTGGCGTACAGGTCATCGCTCACTGCGACGCCGGTCAGGATGCGGGGCCGCTCGCGCGGTAGACCTCCTCGGGCACCCAGTCGTACTCGGCCCGGATAGCGGAGTCGTGGTGGCCGAAGCGGCACCGAGACTCGCCGAGGATGGCCAGGTCCACGTCGAGGGTCAGGGCCTGGGCCGCATCGGCCGGCGGCACGCGGTGCCGGGTGGCCAGGATGCAGCCGGCGACGACGCCGATGACCTCGGGGGCGAGGCCGGCGGCGTCGGCGACCGAGCGGCCAGCGGCACCAGTACGGGCAGACCCGGCATCAGGCAGGCGCGGTCAGGGCGATTGGGCGCAGCGGAATCCCGTGTGGTTGAGCGCGGTATGCGGATCGGTCTTCATGCGCGCCGAGACACGGTAGCTGGAGCAGTAGGAGTCATGGCAGAGGAAGGAGCCGCCACGGATGACCCGCTTGACCGCCCATGGCTCATCCGGGTCAAAGGACCGTTCGGGCCCCTGCGGATCGCTTTCGCCCTGCGGATGCGCCTGGTAGGCCTGCTGATAGGCATCGGGGCGATACCAGTCGCTGCACCATTCCCAGACGTTGCCCGCCATGTCATGGAGCCCATAGCCATTGGCCGGGAAGGCGCGCACCGGGGAGGTTCCTGCGAAGCCGTCCCGTAGGCTGTTGGCATCGGGGAAGTGGCCCTGGAAGGTGTTGGCCTTCGGCCGCCCCTGGTCGATGTCCTCGTCGCCCCAGCAGTAGCGCGCATCCGCCAGGCCACCGCGGGCGGCGAACTCCCATTCGGCCTCGGTCGGCAGACGCTTGCCGGCCCAGTGCGCAAAAGCCACCGCATCGTCCCACGACACCTGCACCACCGGGTGCTCATCGAGTCCGTCAATGCTGCTGCTGGGCCCCCGCGGGTGACGCCAGCAGGCGCCAGGCACCCAGCTCCACCAGGCGGAGGGATCGCTCAAGCCCACTGGATGATCGGGCGGGGTGAATACCAGGGCGCCGGGCACCAGCAGACCCGCATCCGGCTGCGGCGTGCCCGGCGGCAACCCCTGCTTGAGCTCCTCCCAGGTGGGCGTGCGTTCGGCGGTGGTACGATAGCCGGTCGCGGCGACGAAGGCGGCGAAGGCGGCATTGGTCACCACCGTCTCATCCATCCAGAAGCCCCGTACCGTCACCAGATGCTGCGGCCGCTCATCATCGCGCGCGCGTGCATCGTCCGCCGCCGCACCCATGCGGTAGGTGCCGCTGGGGATCCAGCGCATGTGGAGCGGCGCCGACGCCGGCCTGATGCCGGGCCGCGCCGGCAGCGGCGCACGGCACAGCTCGGCTGCGCCGGCCGGAGCTGCGGCCGCAGGGGTGGTGCCTGGGGGAGGCACCGGACTGGCGCTGGGCGTGCGCACCAGCACCCCCACCACGGTGGCCACGGTGCCGATCATCAGGATGCGGCCGCTGACACTGCGGCCGGGACGCAGGCTCATGCCGTGCATCCTGCCGGCTGCCGGCTCAAGAGAAGGAGGACCTCGCCGGCCTCCCAGCTGGTCGGCCTGGACTCGCGCGCGGTCGCTTGACCGAGCCGCCCGGAAAGGAGAATCACTAACGAAACGTATTTCATATATGAAATCTTCTCCAGCTCCCGCCCTCCCTGATCCCGCTCCCGCCGTCGGCCGGGCGGTGGCCCTGCTGCGCTCGCTCGAGGCCGGTCCCGGTTCACTCGACGAGCTGACGCGCACCCATGGCTGGCCGAAGCCATCGCTGCTGCGCCTGCTGCGCTCGTTGGAGCGCGCGGGCCTGGTGCACCGCGATCAAGCGACCCGCCGCTGGCAGGCGCTGATGCGACTGGTGAGCTGCCAGGGTGCGGAGCTGCTGCTGCGCGCGCGCGTCGCCGGCTCGCTGCCGGCTCTGGCCGAGGCCATCGGCCACACGGTCGAGCTCTACCGCTTTGCGGGCACCACCATGGACCTGATCGAACGCGCCGAGAGCCAGACCGGCGGGGTGGCGGTGAGAGCACGCATCGGCTTCCAGCGCACCTTCGACGAGGCCGAGGCGGTGACGCTCATCGCCGCGGCCTACGCCCAAGCGCCCAGCCCACGCCGTCGCTGGCGCTGGACGCAGCGGGCGACTGGACCAGAGCGCCTGCTGCTGGATGGGCGCGCCTTCGCCGCCCTGGTCGCTGCGGCACGTGCGCAGGGCGTCGCCTGGGATGCCGAACGCAACGAATGGTCGGTACGCCGCTGCGCCGTCCCCATCCGCGATGGTCACGGCGTCCTCCAGGGCGCCCTGGCGGTTGCCCTGACCGGGGAGGCGCGCAGCGACCAGGCCATCGAGCAACGCCTGCGCACCGCCACCAGTACCGGACGCAGTGCCCATCGGACCCTCAAGGACGCGACGCCATGATCCATAAATTCACGATGATCATCCTGCTGCTGGGCATGGTTGCGCTGACAGGGGTACTTAGTGCCGCCGACGCGCCAGCTGCACCGGCAGCCAGGCCCAATATCCTCTTCATCCTCTCGGATGACCACGCCTACCAGGCGATCAGCGCCTACGGCGATGCGCGCCAGCTGATCGCCACCCCCGGCATCGACCGCCTGGCCCGCGAAGGCATGCGCTTCGACCGCTGCCTGGTGACCAACTCCATCTGCGGACCGTGCCGTGCGACCATCCTCACCGGCACCTATTCGCACATCAACGGCTTCTACAACAACACCAACAGCCGCTTCGACGGCTCCCAGCCCACCTTCCCCAAGCTCCTTCAAGCAGCCGGCTACCAGACCGCGATCATCGGCAAATGGCATCTGGAGAGCGACCCGACGGGGTTCGACCACTGGCAGATCCTGCCGGGCCAGGGCGAATACTACAATCCGGCAATGATCCGGGATGGCCAGAAGATCGCGACCAAAGGCTACGTCACCGACATCATCACCGAGCGCTGCCTCGACTGGCTGAAGAACCGCGACCCCTCGAAGCCATTCCTGCTGATGTGCCACCACAAGGCCACCCACCGCATCTGGGAGCCTGCCCTGCGCCATCTCGCCGCCGATGGCGACCGGGTCTACCCGGAGCCGGCGAGCCTGTTCGACGACTATGCCGGGCGCGGCATCGCCGAGCACGACCAGGACATGACCATCGCGCGGACGATGACCGCCCAGGACCTCAAGCTGGTCCCGCCCCGGGATCTGAACGCCGAGCAGCGCGTCGCCTGGGATGCCTACTACGAGCCGCGCAATGCCGCCTTCCGCGCCGCCAACCCGCAGGGGCGCGAGCTCGTGCGCTGGAAGTACCAGCGCTACCTGCATGACTACCTGGGCTGCGTGCGGGCGGTGGACGAGAGCGTCAGCCAGCTGCTCGACGAGCTCGACCGCGAAGGGCTGAGCGCCAACACCATCGTCGTCTACTCCTCCGACCAGGGCTTCTACCTCGGCGAGCATGGCTGGTTCGACAAGCGCTGGATCTTCGAGGAATCGCTGCGCGCCCCCCTGCTGGTGCGCTGGCCCGGCATCACCCCGCCAGGCAGCGCCTGCGACCGCATCGTCTCGAACCTGGACTTCGCCCAGACCTTCCTCGCCGCCGCCGGACTGCCAGCACCGCAACGCATGCAGGGGGCGAGCCTCATTCCCGTGCTCCATGGCAGTACGCCGGAGCACTGGCGCACCAGCTTCTTCTACCAGTACTTCGAATATCCCACCCCGCATCATGTCCGCCCCCACTACGGCGTGGTCACCGACCACTACAAGCTGGTGCAGTTCTTCGGCACCGGCGAGGACTACCGCGAGCTCTTCGACCTCAGCGATGATCCGGGCGAGATGACGAGCGTGCTCGGCCAGACCCAGCGCGCCGGCATCCAGGCCGAGCTCGAGGGTGAGCTCCAGCATCTGCGCCGCGAACTGCTGGTCCCGGACAAATTCCCGGCGAAAGCCTTCGGCAATACCCGGCTTCCGGACAACGATTGACCACATGATCCACGGAACGGATGTGCCCGCTACGATAGCGCGCGGCGGCGTCCGCCATCGAGGACCGAGCAGACCGCCAGCATCTGATTGGGATAGACCAGGGCCTTGGTCTGGTCGAAGATCAGCGTGTCGATCTGGGCGGCGGTGAGCATGGCCATGTAGTGCGCGATGACGAAGGGGTCGTCGATGGCGGAGTCGCCCAGCTCCGGTACACCCCAGAAGTGGAAGGCATTCAGCGGCCCCCAGCGCGGCTTCTCCGGATGCTCGGCGGGATGCGGGTATTGTCCCACACCGGGCCGTCGCCGTGATTGATGATCGCCTGATTGACCCATAGGAAGTAGAAGATCCCCTCCTGCCGCTGGCGCGGCGGCCCGACCTCGGCGTAGCCGGGCAGCGACCGTCCGAGGGCATCGGTGGCGACCCAGGTATCGGCGTACAGGTCAGAGTCTTCGGAAGGGGTCAGCCTGTACGGGACGGCTAAAAGGCAGGCGATCAGGGCGACGAGCGCGATACCTGCGGCGCGCACGTCCTGGACGCGGGCGATGATCAGATCAGCCCGCTGTCCTGCCCACACGCGCTCACCCGCCCAACTGAGCGATCGTGGCCTTGGCGTCGGCCATGGTCAGCAGCATCCGCCGCACCCGTTTGTCGGGGTAGGGTAAGCGCTCGAACTTGGCCTTCTTGTAGTAGCCGAGCCGCTCGTCGGTCAGCGCGTCGAGCACTATACCCGACACGCCCACGTGCGCGGCGATCTCGACTGCCTTGACGATGGCGAAGGTCAGGAGGCGGCCCCCGATACCGCTTCGGGCCATCTCCTGCCGGCGGCCAAGCTGGCCGAGGAGCACCACCGGTGCCGCAGGGTACGGGCAGGTGGCCAGGATGCCGATGAGGAGCGGCTTGGTCTTGCCCTGTAGCTTTACCCGCACCGGCTGGCTCGCGGCAGAGAGCGCCACGAACCCCAGTACCACGCGGTCCTCTGGCCGGGCCAGCACTCACGTCTGCGAGAACCCGGCCTCGCCATGGGCAAGTGCGTCGCTCAGCAGGAAGCGGTTGATGTCCGGCTCCCCGCAGTCGAACCCCTCGCGGATGCGGTGGGATGTCAGCGGCTCCGGGCGAGGCCACTCGGCCGGAGCGCTCACAGCGAGAAGAGGTCGCGGTTGCGCTTCATGATCGCCAGCAGGGCGGTGTTCACCTTAGGCTTACGCATGAGAGCGCGACCAACGGCCAGGGCGTCGTCACCGCGCGCCGCTCGGCTGCGCTTGGCGACCTTCTTGGCCGGGCGGCGTTTCACTGCCTTGGCGGGATGATGGCTGCGGGTCTTCATGCCAGCCAGTACGGACCTCGGCACTCCAGGTGAAGGGGCAACCGGGAGCGCCACGACCGGGGGCTCCTCCACAATGGAATGAATGTCGAGGTGCCATCGCCATGGTGCAGCGCCAGCGTCCGCTATCTGCCCGGCCTCAGGTTCACGCATCTCAAGTACGTTTGGGGCCAGGGCGAGCAGGCGGCGCAGGTTGTCATCGTTCCGCAGGTTGCGCTTGTCGTCTGCCGACAACTCATCGAAATAGCTCGCCATCGCCACGTATTCCACGTCTATGGCTTCGTTGTCGAGCTTCTTGCCATCCTGATCGTCGATGCCCTTTGCCCGTGCCCAATCAGCAATCCGGCACACGCCAGATCGTCTTTGATCCCGGGAAGCCATCCGACTTCCTTCCCAGGAATCCGCCAATCATGCCTGCCGCACCCCGGCGCAGGACGAAGTGGGCGTCCACGTCCCACGGCGCCTTGTCCCGGGCGCTCGGCGTATAGACATGACTGCAGGAGATGTCGACGAGGTCGGGCGTCTGCTTGGCTATGGAATAGACGCAATGGGCGAGGCTCTCGTAGGAAGTGCCCCCATCGCGGCTGAAGTAGATCGCGGTATGGCCGCCGTCTCCATCGATCGTGGCGTGACCGTTGTAGACAAGGGCAGTGACCGTCGCCGTCGGGGTATGGATGGTGGCTTGCACGATGCCGTTGTCGACCGTCACCTCGTCAGCATGGCGCACCAGCGTCACGTCTTGGCCGTGCATGCCGTCCGGAGATTCCTGCGCCGGTGCGGCAACCGCCAGGAGCATCAGCAGAGCCCCGATCAGCCGGCGCGCCGCAGTGGGCAAGGGCCCGCCCATCCGGGGCTGTGGCTGCGCCCGCCCTGCCCACCCGGCATCGGCCCATCGACGCGTCCCGTCGCTGATCTTCATGGTTGTCATCATGCATGCCACCTGCCCTGATCCGGCCTAGGTCACGCCTCCCCGTGGTGGGAGCGTCCGCATGCTGGACTGCATCCAGCCCGTCAGTGCACGTAACGCCCACCCCCCATGGCCCCTGAGCCGTTCTTCGGCGCGGTCGACAGGGATCGTGCGGATGGCACAGAATGCGACATGGTACCACAGCCGCCCCTGGCCGCTGAAGGCAAAGATGTCACACCAATGCTCCTTTTGTTGCCCATCCGGTGACGTCGTTCAACACTGCCTTGGATGGCGCACCCGGCGTCCTGTCAGGAACTTGCGTCCTCGCCATGCGACCGGAAACGTTGCCCCGCCGATGCGGCACCACCTGCCAAATGGCACACGGCATGAGCTTCAGCGGCTGCCGGGGGCTGCATCATGCACTGCGGCCATGGCCTGGTTCAGGCCGGTAAAGACCGCCTGGTAGTGGCCGCCCTCGACGGCGAAGCGCAGGGGCTTCACACGCTCGACGCAGACCTCGGTGACCGCCGGCTGGCTGGTGAGGATGCGCAGCACCTCATCGCAGAAATCAGTCAGCGGCATGGCGCGCGGATCCGCCTGCTGCTGCGCACCCATCAGCCGGGTCTGGACATAGGGCGGGATCACTTCGATCACCTCGGTCGAGGTACCGGAGAGCTGGTAGCGCAGCGACTGCGCATAGGAGTGCAGCGCCGCCTTGGTCGCACAGTAGGTCGGGGTGGTTGCCAGGGGCACGAACGCCAAGCCCGACGACACGAACATGATGGTGGAGTGCTTCTGCCTGATGAGCAGGGGCAGCAGCGCAGCGGTGAGCCTGATCGGGCCGAGCAGATTGGTGGCGATGGTCGCTTCGGCATCGGCAATGGACGGCGTCGGACTCCGGAGGTTCTCCATGCGCATGATGCCGGCATTGTGGATGACGGCATTCACGTCCGGGAACTCATCCGCGATGCGCCCGGCGACGGTACGGATGCTCGCGGGATCGCCGATATCCAAGGTGACAGCACGCATGCCGGGATTGGCGGAGATGGCGGATTGGAGCGTCGCGGCTGTCCTGCCACTGATGATCACCTGGTTGCCGAGCGCATGGAAGCGCTCGGCCAGGCCACGGCCGATGCCCGAGCCGCCTCCGGTGATGAGGATGGTGTTGCCGTGGGTCTTCATGATGTGTCTCGAGGTCTGGTGGTGGCGGGCCCGGGCACCCGTGCAGGGTATATGCTCTCGCCGCCTGTATCAAACTGGCATGCGGGCGATCCCCTGACAGCCAGGGGCCGCGCCATGGCAGCCTTTCCGCACCGTCATCGGCGCATCGAGCATGCGCACGGCAGGGTGTGGCGGGTAGCTGCATGGTTGGATGTGGATATCTCGCGGTTTTCGGGTTACGCTTCATTGATGGTCGGCTCCATTCGCCCGCGCATCAGGAAGCGTGTATGCACTATCTGATCGTCGATGACGATGACATCTGCCGACATTTCCTCGCTCGGGCGCTCGCCAAATATGGCACGAGCGAGATTGCAAAGGACGGCAGGGAAGCCATAGAGCTATTCGCTAAATCGCTGTCAACTGGCCAATTATATGACATCATCTTCCTCGACATCATGATGCCGATCATGGATGGGAGATTGGCGCTCACCAGCATTCGACATATCGAAATGAAGGCTGGACTCCTGCCGGGCTGGGGGACGAAGATCGTCATGACCACCGCCCTTGGCAATTACGAGAGCATCCAGAGCGCTTTCAAAGGGCAGTGCGACGGTTATCTGGTCAAACCGCTGAAGATGTCCCGTCTCCTGGCGCTGTTGCGCAATCTCAATGTCATCCCGCGCTCCGCCTCATCGGCCGAGCGGCGCGCCAGCCTCAAGCGTCTGACAGCAGCAGAGAGCGACGCGGACCAGGGCCAGAGCAGTGGCGATGCGCGATAGATAGCAGGAACCAGGCACGGAGGCATGCCGGCCAGGCCGCCCGACTGCTGCCCCAGCTCGGCGACAGGCGCGCCCGGCATGCGCTCATCGACTGCCGCACCCGCACAGGGCATCACTTCAGCGGAAAGGATCTGACTGCATTCGTGACTTTGGCGCCGTCGACGATGCCGATCGCACCCGGGGTGCGCGCCACCAGCGCCACCAGCGCTTCCTCGCTATCGACGATGTCCGGCATGAACCCCCTGCCGGTGAACACCAGCTTCTTCCAGCCGATGAGGAACTGCTCGGCATTCTTGTCCAGCAGCCTGAGGAGATGCGCATGGGTGGCGCCCTCCCTGAGGACCACCACCACCACCACCCGCGAGCCGTCCAACCATGTGGTCCGGCGCCCGAGGAAGATGTCCTTGAGCGCCTCGTCAGAGAACGCCCCGATGGCGACTCCTGGATTGACGATCACGCGATCATCAGCCTGGATGCCGACCGCCGCCGGAGCCGCGGTGAGCAGATGGATCATCAGGAGGAGCGTCAGGCGCGGCATGCGGGGTCCGGGGTCTGTCAGAAATCGACCGTGGTCTTGAGGGCAAAGATCTGCCAGTCCCTGGTGATGCCGGCGGGATTCTCCATCGAGAAGATCTCCTGGGTGCCCTGGACGAAATCCCACTCGGCTTTCACCAGCCAGTTGTCGAGGATGTCGTAGCGTGCCGCCACCGTCCAGGCGCGGGTGAAGGCCAATCCGCGGTGCTGGTAGTCGGCGAAGCCGACGCTGCGCACTAGCGCAAGGTCGCACTTCTGCGTGATGCGGTAGGAGGCCGAGAGATAGGCCCCCTCCATACGGCGGTAGTCGGTCATGGCAGTGTAGGCCGAACCGAGGTTCACTGCCGTGGTGGTGCCGCCGGCGCCAGGGACATTGGCATAGAGGCTGGTGGCATTCTGCGCGTTGACCTTGCCGTATTCGCGGTTGTATTCCCCTGCCACCACCAGGTCATGGAACTGGTACTCCAGCGACAGGATGCCCGACCACAGGTCCTGCATGGTCGAGGTGATCGCGGTGTTGCCGAGCACATTCGATCCCAGTGGGCCGCCGCCAGCCGCTACCAGGGTGCCGTCATTGGCGCCATCGACCTCGAGATGATGGGCGTCGAACAGCGAGGCTCGCGCACGCAGCCCTTCAATGGGAGAATTCCAGGTCAGCGCCCCGCCGATGATGCGCTGGACTGTCACCGAATCGACGCTGTTGAAATAGCCGGTGTTCTCGTACTCCATGGCGACCGAACCCGAGCTGTCGTAGGACTGCCCGCCGATGTAGAGGACCGCATCCAGGCTGCCGAATGATGCGCATGGCAGCGAGGCGTAGACCTGGGCGCCATCGATGGCGATGTAGACATCCCGCAGACGGGTCGAATAGACCGTCATCGGCTGGAAGATCTCGGTGCGGGTCATGTCCAGATCGCGGTCCTCGTTGTACAGGCCGTGGGTGATCTTGAAGCGCCCGACGGTGACACCCAGGGTTTCGCTGAAGCGGTAGTCGGCATACGCCCAGTCGATCTCAGGGCTATCGCCGCCATAATTGCCGATCGACCGGGCGAAGATCTGCACCCCCAGGCGCAGCCGGTCGACCGGGGTCGCAGTCAGATTGAGAGCGAATTCGTTGAAGTCGAAGGTGCCGCCCCCGGTGGTCGGTCCGAGGTAGTTGTCCCCCTCGGTGAGCAGGTATCCCTGGCTGACGAAGCCATGCATTTGCAGCCCGAAGTCATCTGCTCCCTGGATCGCCGCCGCGGCAGCCATGAGGAGCAGCGGCGGAATGGTCTGATGGCGATGTGACATGCCTCTCCTTGCCGGCCTGAACGCTGCACAGCCACTATACACCGGGAAGCCCGAAGCTGTCAAACGCGATCGGCTTAGGAGGAGCCCGTCAGGCCGCGCTCCTGCCACACCACCCAGCGTGCGGGTCCGCACCGGGCGGTTCGGGAAGTAGAGGTCATGTGCCAGATCCCGGTCTCAGCGCGACCAAGCGCTCACCAGATCAGTGGCCGGGAGCCACGTCCTTGGCCCCAGCAGGGGAAGGTACGTCCCCGAGGATCACCAGGCGGAAGCCGATGTCATCATTGCGCCCCTCGGGGCTGATGTAGCCACCTTCTGCGGCACGGAAACTCTTGGGCGATGACCAGTAGTTGCCACCGCGGATATGGCCCATGCGTTCGTCGGCGACATCATCCGCTTCCGGATCGACGAGCGCTCCATCCGGCAGCTTGAAGCGTCCATAGCACCATACGCAGACATTGCCGAGCATGTCATAGAGCCCCCAGGGATTGGGCTTGAAGTGGCGTACAGGTACCGGGTGTTCGTCGCTCCGTGGTCCCCGTGGCGCTTCCGGCATGCCGGGGACTGGCCAGGTGCTCGGGTCGGCAACTTGGCCATAGGCAACGATGCCGTGTGGATCGTCGCCGAAGAAGTACACGGTCGTGGTCCCGGCACGGCAGGCGTATTGCCATTCGCAGCGGGTCGGCAGGCGGAATACCGTACCCGGATACCGTCGGGCGAGCGCGCCGGCGCAAGCCTCGGCATCAGCCATCGAGACATTGGTGACCGGGAGTTGGGCATCGCCTCGGTAACGCGCAGGAGTGAGGCCGGTGAGCTCCTGGTACACGGCCTGGGTGCACGGGCTGTCGGCCAGCCAGAATCCGCGGCTGAACGTCACCGGACGCTGCTTTTCCCACATTTCCTCATGGCCGACCTCGCTCTTCGGGCTGCCGTAGGTGAACGACCCCGGCGGGATCCAGCGGAAACGCTGGATCTGGCTGCCGATCGCCAGATCGGCCCAGGAGCCATAAGCATCCGTGCCGTGCCCCTGAGCCCATCGGGCTGCCGGAGCCACGGCGTTCGGCGGAGCGGGCCAGGCGGCGATTGGTGGCGGCACTGGTGATGCTGGTTCTGCTGGCGGTGACGGTGGGACCGGTTTCGCCGCTGGGGGCGCGACAGGGGCCGGGGGCGCTGCGATGAGGGGTGGAGCGGAAGGCGGGGTGCGGACATGCTCCCGCGGTGCCGCCGTGGCGGCCATGCCATGGGTGAGCACCATCCAGCCGAAGCCCGCCGCCACGACCACCACCAGCGCCGAGAGCAGGATGCGCGGCCATGCCGATTCCGATGCGGCACTTGAGCGCAGGCGCTTGAGCGCGGTGCGCAGTTTCTGGGTCGGGATCGTCGTCGGACCGGTCGTTGGCGTAACCCCCGAGATCGCCCCTGCCGGACCAGCAGCGCGGTGGCTGCTGGTGGACGCGCTCCGCTGCCCCAGCGAGTCCAGCACCGCCAGGGCCTGGGTGCGCAGTGCGAGCGGGGTCTGGAAGCGCTCGTCTGGAGCTTTCGCCATCGCCCGCTGGATCAGCTCCGCGACCGCAGGGGCGACCTGCGGGTTGACCGATCGCGGATCGGGGACCGTCTGGGTCAGCACCTTGGCAGCGATGGCGAAGGGGCCATTGCCCTCGAAGGGCTTGCGGCCGGTGACCAGGGTGAACAGGGTCGCGCCCAAGGAGTAGATGTCAGAGCGGATATCGAGGGTGGCTTCCCCACCGGCCTGCTCTGGGCTCATGTACGCCGGGGTGCCGACGGCAAAGCCGGTAACGGTCATGCGGTCATCGCCCTGCTCGCCGCGCGCCAGGCCGAGATCCGCAAGCTTGGCGACCCCATCGGTGGTGATGAAGATGTTTGCCGGCTTGAGATCGCGATGGATGAGGCGTGCTTCGAACAGGGCCTGCAGCCCATTGCAGCAATCGATCAGGATCTCGAGCGCGCGCGCCTGCGGGAGGATGCCATTGAAGCGCTCGGCCAGCCGCGCGGCATCGCCGCCGCCGACGAATTCCAGCGCCATGTACAAGGTCCCCTGATCCTGCCCGACATCGATGATGCTGACGATGTTGGGGTTGTTGAGCTTGCCGGCGATGCGCGCTTCGCGCAGGAACCGCTCAGCCGCATCGTGGTCGGCTGCGATGTGCGGCGCGATGATCTTGAGCGCCACCTCGCGCTTGAGCGACAGCTGCTCGGCGAGATAGACCGTCCCCATGCCGCCCTGCCCCAGGGGGCGCACGATGCGGAAGCCCCCGATCGCCTTGGGTGACATGGCGCGCTCCACCTCGGGCTGCAGCGCCTTGACGGTGTGCGCGGTAATGACCCCCATCTCGACCAGGATGTCGGCGGAAGCCCTTCCGGTCTCCTTGCTGCGGCGATAGATGTTCTTCGCCATCGCCGCATCGATCAGGCGCTTCGCCGTGCACAGCTGCAGGAAGACCTTGTTCTCGGGATCAGTCATGCGGCGGGCGGGGCTGGGAGGCGACTATGAAGGTACATGCGGCGATACGAGGGCGAGGTGAACAGCCCGGGTTCTAGGTCATGTGCACAGCAAGTACAAGAGGCGACCTGCCTGTCGTACATGCCCGATGCTGCCGACCAACGGGGACCATATCCACATATGCGATGTCAAAGGTTCCTCAGACGCGTCTGACCGGCCGGTGCCGAGGGTCAGGGCCGGAGGGCGCCAAAGCTGCTCGTCTGGACGGTCAAGGCCGAGCTCGCCAGCGACTGAGGCCATCGCGTCGTCGCCAGTCACGTCCTTATGGCGCAGCCTAGCGCGTCGAACTCAGCTGCCGATCCCGGTTGAGCTTGCCGATGAACTCGCCGTACGTCAGCGTCGCGAGCTGGCTGAATGCTTCCGACCGCCCGACCTGGCTCTCGATGTACTTGATCACCCGTGGCGTATCCGCGAGCGGCAGGGGATTGAACATCACCACCGAACAGGGGTCGTCGGGGATGAAATTGCGGTTGGGCCAGTAGAAATCCCGCGCGATTATGGCGCTGATCTGGTCGCGGATGGCGATGATGCCGGGATCATCGCCCCACAGGGTGAGCGCCTCCCTGCTGCGCATCGCCAGCTGCCGGCGGAAGGAGCGGAACAGGCGCCGGTCGAGCCCGATGATCGGGAATTTCATGAAGAATTTCTGGGTCGGCGTCGGGGCGAGCCAGGCGGCGGGCCAGCAGAGAGGAGTCACCATGGCGGCTACCGTAGAAAGCTGCGTATCCTTTGCCACTGCTATGCGATGCATCCTGCGCAGGAGCCCGCAACCGGCCAGACCGCATACGCCGCCGGCACGGTCACTGAACCAGGGCGGCGGGTGCGGCAGATGGCGGGAGGCAACGTAAGCGGGTCGATGAACTGGGAATCCTGGTCCTTCCGGGGCCGGGAGGTTCACGTGGATGGTGCTCACGCCGGCACGCCGCATGATTCGAGCATGAGCGGTCAGGACGCCGATGCCGGCTTTTCGCCAGAGCGTGCGCTGCACCAGCTGGAAGCGCGCATCGCCGTGCAACCGGATGACCTCACTCCCCGTCGCGAGCGAGCGGACCTTCTCGCCCTGCTCGGTCAGACGAAGCAGGCGGCGGAGGCCTACCAGGATATCCTGGCCCGAGCTCCGACGCACTACGCCACCCTCAATAATCTCGGCACCCTGCTCTACGAGAACGGCTCGATTTCCGCTGCCCGTGCCGCCTACACCGCTGCCATCGCCGCCCAGCCCCAGACCCCGGTCGCCTATGCCAATCTCGCCAACCTGCTCTTCTACTGCCAGCATTACGCCTCATCGCTGGTCCTCTACCAGTCGGCCCTGAAGCTCGATCCAGGACACATCAAGGCCCATCAGGGCCTCGCGGTGCTGTTCCAGCATCACGGCAATGCGGCGCTCGCCCGTCACCATCGTGATCTGGCCTATGCGCAGCAGCCCCTCGAGCACTGGCCCTATATCGGCTCCGGCCCGGCGACCGAGATCCTGGTGCTGACCTCCTCCATCTGCGGTACGCTGCCATGGCGACCACTGGTTGACCGGAGCGTCTTCCGGGCGACCAGCCTGGCGGTCGAGTATTCGGCTGAGGATCAGCCGTTGCCGCCGCATGCACTGGTCTTCAATGCCATCAGTGACGCGGACAGCTGCCGTCCCGCCCTGATCCGGGCGACCGCCCTGCTGGCGGGGACGTCGGCACCGGTCATCAACCGTCCCTCGGCGGTCCTCAAGACCAGTCGCCTCGATAATGCCGCCCGTCTCCGGAATATCGCCGGTGTGACCACACCGCGCATGGCCCTCCTCGCGCGCAGCGACGTGCAGGCAGCGCATGCCGCCACTTTGCTCGCCGACATGGGTTTCGCCTTCCCGCTCCTGGTGCGCAGCCCCGGCTACCAGAACGGGCAGCATTTCGTGCGCGTCGAATCTTCGGCCGAGCTCGCGGCCGCGGTGTCTCGTTTACCGGGTGCACAGCTGCTCATCATGGAGTTCCTGGATGCCCGGTGTGAGGATGGCCTGACGCGCAAATACCGGGTGATGTGCATCGATCGACGCCTCCGCCCGCTCCATCTGGCGATCTCCAGCACCTGGAAGGTGCACTACTTCAGCTCGCAGATGAAAGGCAACCCGGCGCATCAGGCGGAGGAGGCGGCATTCCTCACCGATATGCCGCGCGTCCTTGGTCCGCGTGCGAGCGCAAGCCTGGAGCGCATCATGGACGTCCTCGACCTGGACTATGGCGGCATGGATTTCTTCTGCCGCGCCGACGGCGAGGTGCTGCTGTTCGAGGCCAATGCCACCATGCTCATCAAGCTGCCTGGACCGGATGAGCAATGGGACTACCGCCGGGCACCCATCGAAGCGACTCTCGCAGCAGCACGCGCTCTGCTGACCTCGCGCATCCCCGGGCGGGAATCAGGGCAGATCGCCAACCCCTGAATTCGGCAGCCGGTCAGCCGTTCGATCGCCATCACCTCATCCGTCCTGAGCCCGACGTCCTCCCGCGATGCTGGGCTCCACCCCCGCATGTCGTCAGCTGGTGACTCGCCGGATGCAGTCTCCAGCCGCGCCAGCAGCTGGCAGCGTGAGGATATGGATGACTGGCGTGCGCATATGTCCGTTCTGCCAAGCATGACATGGCCTCATGTCGCTATCACCAGGCGGCGGACGGCGTGGTCGCCACGCATCAGGGAGGGCATGGTGCATCACGGCTTTCCGGTGACGAATCCCGCATCCACCCAGTCCGCATGATCGCTGTTATTGCCATCGCCCGCGTCATCGACCACCAGGCGCAAGCGCGTGCAATGGTCCGGGATGGCGACGTCGAAGTACCAGCATGCCATGGTCGGACGGGGTAGCCGCTTCGGCGACTTCGCCAATTCCCGCTGCTTGCCATCCACCTCGGCGATCACCAGGAACACCACGCTGGCCGGGGTATTGCGCACCTCGTCGTCGAGCCCCGCCACTGCGACGAATCGGCGGTAGTCGGGCTTGATCTCGTAGACCTGGAGCGCCTGAGCATGCACCCCCAGGCCACTGGCATGGACGACGCCATTGATGGTGAGCGGATGGCCATCGACCGAGGCGTTGGTGCGCACCTCGCCGTAGCCGGTGCGCGACTCGACCGCCATCAGGCTGGTGATATCCACGCTCGGCCTGGGCGGCAGCGGCGGCGGCACTGATGCCGTCGGCATCCTGGCCGACAGCTCGACCGCCTCGCTGCGGCGCCCTGACCAGTCGATGGCGGTGAGGCGGAGATGCTGCTCGCTGTCGGCGTGCAGGCCGGAGAAGGCGCAGGTCCCGGTACTGCTGACGATGGAGCGGCCCGCTGCATCCGAGACCTCGCAGTCCACGCCATCCACCGCCTTCCAGCGCAGGTTGAGCTGATCGCCATCCTCTGAAGCGCTCGCCGAGGCTTCCTGGATCATGGCCGGTGGGCCGGAAGCGGCTGCGCCGGCGGCGAAGTGCACCGTCCACGCCACGGCGCGGCTGACCGGCGAGGTGATGACGATGCGCACCAGGCCATTGGCGCTGGTGGCGGCAATGGTGACGCCAGCCGCCACATCAACTGCGGTGAGGCTCGCCCCATCCAGCGTCCATCCGGCGCCCGGAGACATGGCGACGACGCGCAGCTCATAGCGATCATTGGCCACCACCGCGCTGGTCCCCGACAAGGTCCTCTCCGCGCCATCCCAGGCTTCGCCGCTCACCTCCACGATGCCCTGCGAGACATGGCGTGAGGTGCTCAGCAGGAAGGGCCGCGGCAGCAGCGGACGTACGGCAAGCGTGCGGCACGCTGAGGCGGGCACGGTTAGCGTCAGCGTCTGCTGGAATGGCTTGATGAAGGCCTGGTTCCAGAAATCGAAGGCGATGTACTTGTCCGCTGGCGGCAGTCCCAGGCCGGCAACCGGCAGGGAGAGCTCCTGCGCCTGGTCCGACCAGTTGAAGAGGCCGAGGACATCACGGCGCTGATGATACGGTCGCTGGTCGGTCACCAGCCATTGTCCGGGCAACCGGGAGCTGAACAGGTCGATGGGCCGGGCCGTTGCGCGATGACCGGGTATGCAGCGCCTGATGATATCCAGGCGCTCTGCCGGCAGGGTCGGCAGCCAGTCGCTGATGGAGATCATCTGCCCGGAGAGGGCATTCCAGGAAGCGATGCACCGGGCGCTCTCCAACGGGATGCTGGCACGCACATAGATGGGGTCCGGATCGCTCCACCAGATCCGGCCGTTGAGGTGATAGTTGCGCGTGCCGAAGACTGGCGAGGCCCCCTTCCAGGCATCCCAGCTGCCGCTGTTGTCCGGTCCCATGCGCATGGCATCGACCAGACCGAAGACGCCGGCATACGAGCGCATGTTCTGCGGCGCGCAGCACCCGAGGATGAAGATGGGCTCTCCAGCGGCCTTGCGGATCATGCGCAAGCTATCCCGAAACACCTCGATGTTGGTCTTCGCCGGATCATGGAAGGTGGCATCGCCGAGATGGTCCTCTTTCCACGCATCATTGACGTATTGCGGCCTGACGCCGATCCCGGTCGAGAGGCCATCGAGCTTGAGGTAGCGATAGCCCCAGTCGTGGACCGCCTGCCGGACCTCGCCCTGCACGAAGGCGCGCGCATCGGGATTGCTCATGTCGAGCGCGGTCCCGCCCCAGGCGGTGTCGTAGGGCTTGCCATCCGCATTCTTGACGAACCACTCCTGGTGGGGCGAGAAGAACGGGTCGTTCCAGGTTGCGCCGAATGGCAGCATCCACAACCCGGCGGTCAGGCCATCGGCGTGCAAGACCCCGGCCATGGGCAGCATGCCTTCCCCATACGGTCCATGCGCATCGAAGGCGCTGAAGTTCTTGCGCGGGCCGTTGCCCTTGGAATCGCCCATCTGCCATCCGTCGTCGATCTGGATGCAGGAGAGGCCGTACTGCGTGAGGTTCTGGCCCGCGAAGCGGCTCAGCTCCGCCAGGGCGCGGGCATTGCTGGAGCCACCGTGGACATTGTCGTACCAGGTGCAGTAGACGATCGGCATGGGTGGCAAGGTGATCGCCAGACGCTTCGCCACCGCATCTGCCCAGGCCTCGAGCCCAAGCCGCGCATCTTCGAACCAGCCCAAGGCGAAGGTCTCGCTCACCACCGATGCGCCTGGTGCGATGCGCAGGTGGCCGTATTCGATGCGCGCCTCCAGCTTCACCCGTCCCTGATCGGAAGTCGCGAAGACCACCCCGCTCCCCCGCTCATGGCTCAACCAGCCACCCACGACGCCGGCGCGGGTCGCCGGATCCGCCACCGCCATCCATGCATAGCTGCCGGGGTTCTCGCGCAGCGGATGGAGGCCGCCGGTGCCCAGGCAGGCGAGCTGGTCGGGCGGGGCGGCCAAGGCGATGGTCGCCTCAACCAGCGGCACCTTGTTCAGCACCGTGGCGGCACTGCCATCGTTGACCAGGGTGCAGCGATGCAGCACGAACGGCAAAGCGGGAAAGAGCTGCAGCGATTCCCCGGAGCCATCCTTGGCTATGACGGCGATCGCCTGGCCGGCGCCGAAGACCGCGTCGTCGACCGCGGCGATCTTGATGGCGCCCTGGTGGAGAAGCATGCCGCTGGCGAACGGCGCAGGCTGGCCCTGGGCCTGCACCACATAGCGGCCCTGATCGAGGGTCACGCTGAGGAGATCGGTGCGGATGGTATCAGCCGCGGGCAGGGTTGCCGCGACCAGGGCGAGCGGCAGGAAGCGGTACATGAATGGCATGGCGGGCAACCTCGTTGGGACATGGCCGGGCAGGCAGGGCGCAGTCGATTGGTCACATCCGCACACGACCCCGGGAACCGACCATTCAGCGTAGCGCCGCAACCCGTCTGGGAAAGCACATCCCTTGTATCCTCATCCATTGCAATCAGCCCCGGATGCAGCCATGGCCTCTCCATCCACTGGGGAGAGGCCATGGCTCCCGGTGCCGAGCCGCATGGCCTGCGTGGCGCAGACCCTGGCGCCCGAGATGGGCGTCGTCCCATCATCGACAAGCCATTTCCGGTCACCTTCGCGCTCGCCGCCTCCATCGCCGTCGATCGACCTTGCGCTGAGCACAGGCTCGAACCGATTGGCACCCCGATCATGATCGCGCAGATGGTCGGCGGTGGCGCATCCATCGCGCACGTCAAGTCGGTTGGCTGTCGGTACGCACCGCCGCTCGTGAAGTTTCGAACAATGTTCGATGAAGAAGCGAACGCAATTCCTGCTCGTCGCCACCTATCGACCAGCCACCGCTGGACAGTGCTTGCAGGCGCCGGGGCAACTTCACAGTCTGCCCGGTCCTCCCGCCGCGGAGGCTCTGGGAGTGCTGCATGATCACCGCCTGGCTGCCGGCCGAGAAGGGCCTGCACCCCCATCCGATCGCCGATGGAATCATCCCAGAGAGATCCGTCTGGCTGGATGTCAACGATCTCACCGACGAGGACGAGATCCTGCTCGAGCGCACGCTCGGCATCGACGTCCCCTCGCGCGCCGAGATGCAGGCGATCGAGGCGTCCAGCCGGCTCTACCGCGAGGATGGCGCGGTCTTCATGACCGCGACCATGCTGCTGAAGACCGAGACGCATACGCCCGAGACCACCGCCGTCACCTTCATACTGGTCAAGGAGCAGCTGATCACGCTGCGCTATGCCGAGCCGTGGACCTTCCGCATCTTCGCCAAGCGGGCGCCGAAATCCTGCCTCTCCAAGGCCGACCTCGCCTTCGTCACCCTGCTCGAGATCACGATCGAGCGCCTAGCGGATATGCTCGAGCTGGTCTCGCTCGAGCTCGAGCACGTGTCGCGCAAGATCTTCGTCAAGCGGGAGTCCGGCCATGTCGATCTCCAGCAGACGCTGATGAACCTCGGACACAGCGGCAACATCATCTCCAAGGTGCGCGAGAGCCTGGTCGACAAGAACCGCCTGGTCATCTTCCTGGGCCAGTCCGGCGACCGGCTCGTCTGCGCCGAGGGCCGGGTGCGCATGGAGGCGATCCATCGCGACCTGCACTCGCTCTCCGACCAGGCGAGCTTCATCTCGGGCAAGATCGCCTTCCTGCTCGATGCCACCCTCGGGCTGATCAACATCGAGCAGAACCGCATCATCAAGATCTTCTCCATCGTCGCGGTGATCTTCATGCCGCCTACCATGATCGCGAGCATCTACGGCATGAACTTCGGCGAGACGCGCATGCCGGAGCTGACGTGGCGCTACGGCTACGAGTACGCCCTCGGCCTGATGGCCGCTTCGGTGGCAATGACGCTGTGGTACTTCAAGCGGCGGCGCTGGATGTGAGGTCACGGGGGGAGCGAACGCCACAGGAACTCGATCCGGGCACGTGCGCGGCGGTCATCGGTCATGGCGCTGGGCAAGGGAGCCGATCGCATCGACCAGGCACTATCCAATTCGCTGTTTCGGCCGAACCCGCCAACCTCGGACCGCCATTCTTTGCCATCGCATCTGCCCTGAGGACTAGGCGATTGCGGCGTTCGCAGAACGATCCCCCATTATCGGAACGTTCCATTAGCTGCCATCACATGCAGGAGCCTGAGCATGACCCTCGGCCGCCCGGTCCTGCCGATCGCCATCACCCTGGCTCCGATCTGGATCCCTCTGGTCGCAACTGTACTCGACGTCGTGCCATCCGAATTGCTGCTGCGACGGCGCATGAAGCGCCTATACGCAGCCATCCGCGGCCGCTATCCCCAGAACCATGGCGCACGCATCGTCGATAGACCGATTGGGCCTGTTGCGGACCAGGTGGACGCCTGAGGACGTTGCAGCCCTAGATCCGGCTCCACCGCCCGGATGCATTCAGCGATTCGTGACCCTGCAAGCGGCATCGACTGAAGGAGCAACGGTCACCATGCATGCCGTGCGCGGACGGGAGGCGGGGCAGGGAACCTTCAGGTAGTCGTCGTTCGACAATAGGCGCTCGAATCGCCATATCGATGATGCGGCCGGTACCAGCATGCCGGTTCATTGCCGGCATGCCCAGATGCGGCTTGATGCCTAGCTACGCCGCTTCCCGCATATGCTGGCCGTGTCGAACTATTGCGGCGGGGAACTTCTCGAAGCCCTGCAGGCACCACGGCAGACCCAATGAACAAGATCATCGAAGTATCCGCATGCCATCGCAATCTGTGAATCGGTCAGACGATGCATTCCAGAGTCGTCTATGGCACAGTATCCCGTCGCTGGCGTGGCCCATCGCCTCCTGCACCGGGTGGCCAACGCACCGCCCATGGCTCGCCGTCCGCATAGCCCGTTGCCCATAGCTGCGCCTCAGTGCCAGAGCGCGGTGGGGAGAATACCCCATAGTTCCCGAGTGCGACCGAGGGATGCTCGTCATACTATGAAGAAGATCACCACCTGCCTCGGTATCATGGCCTCCTGCGTTGCGGGCCTGTCGCTCCTCTTCACCCTCAGTTCATGCAGCCACGATGGCGCAGATGCTCATGCGGGAGGAGGTCAACCGCAGACGCCCGATGCGACGCAATCCGTTGCCCGCCCCGTGACCCCGCCACCGGGCGAGATCCAACCGATCGTGGTCGGTGCGTCAAATGCCACATCCCCGGACCAGCCTGTCGTGATCGTGCCTACCGATACCCCACCGAGTACCACGCTGCCGCCCGGTGTCCCTCCCATAATCCCCTCGCCCGACATCCAGATCGCTGGCGATCAGCCCGTTCCCGAGACGACCGCGTATGCACCTGACGATTACATCTATTACCCGGGCTACGCCATGTATTACGGAGGCAACCACCACCAGTACCACTTCCAGCAGCACAACGCCTGGGTAGCCCAGGCGTCTCCCGTCGGCGTGACGCCGGAGGTCCTGCATGCATCTGCATCCGTGAAGATGGACTTCCACGATGCCCCGGCGCTGCACCATGCCGCGGTCGTCCAGCAGTATCCGAAGAACTGGGCGCCCAGCGACACGCATGCAGCCCAGCCCGCGCCCCATAGCGAAGCGCCTCATGAGGAGAGGAAGTAGCGCCGCACGTACCTTCTGCCAAACAGCGGTCCACCGCCATCGCCGGAGGTCCACAGGGACTGCAGCTGATCAACAGCGCACATCGGCCATGGATCAGCGGACCGGGGACATCCCATGATAAGCCGTCACAGACATCTGCTGCCTTGGCAATCCGGGGATGGGGATGCCAGGGTCCTCCCCGGGGATCACTATCGCGGACGGATGATCCGCTCGGCCTGCCCATCGCGCCAGCACATGAGTCCCCGACAGCCTGGCGAACACTGAGGGATTGATGCCGGGTCGCGAGATCATCCTGACCAGGCATGCAACATCACCATGCATAACTGGCATTCTCATCCATCTCGGATATCCCGCCAGGGGTCCTCAACCGGTGAACGGCTGTCGATGGATGAGGTCCGTTGCCTCATCATCAGCAAGACGTCCCAGGTCGGACACCAGGCTCCGGCGTCAGATCCCCTGCATTGGCGAACCGTCGCGCCTCTGCATGGATACAGGAGGAATCGCATGGCTACCGCATCTCCACCGTCCGAAACATCGAAGCGCGCGCATTTCTTCATGGCGGAGGATAATCCCGGCGATGTCGTGCTGCTGCGTGAAGCGATCGCATTCAGCGGCATTGACGCTGATATCGAGGTGGCTGTCGATGGAGAGCTTGCTCTTGAGCAGTTGCTCGATCCGGCGCATGCCATCCCCGATCTCATCATCCTCAACTTCAATCTGCCAAGACTGCAGGGACATCAAGTCCTTACGGAGATTAAGAATACACCCCGCTATCTGGGCGTGCCCGTGGTCATGTTCACCTCCTCGGATGCGCAACGAGATCGCCTACTCTGCAGGACGGCCGATGCATATTTCGTCAAAAGCGGCGATTGGAGCGAGCTCCTCCGCATTGTACGCCATTTCCAGGGCCTGCTGAAGGTCCAAGCGCCGATTGCCCATGCGACCCAAGCTGAATTGTCGAAGGATCAGTTCTGGAAACAGGGAGACATCGGCACTCAGGGAACAGGTGGTCACGCCATTGCTGACCTGCACTTGCCCACAGTAGCGGAGCGGAAGGGCGCCGTCGAACCCATGGACGACAGCGCCGATTGATGCACGTCGGTGCGGCAGTGGGGCAGGCAGCCTGAACACGTGCTCCAATAGCCATGAGCCTGCCAACCAGGAGCAGGGGATGGATGCGCCTGGGCTATCCTTGTTCTGAGTGGGCGCGGTGATGCGATCGACCGCTGGCATCGCTATCGGGATGCTGACCATGCCGCTCTACAGGTGAAGCCCGTATCCGTGGCGGCGCGACATGATTCGCATATGCAAGCGATCTGAGCCGTCAGATGACCGGCTTGCTCGCAGTTGGGCAGTTCTGCATCGACATGCCAGATACCCTATGGGGAGAACACCGCATTGTCGAGTATGCCATGCACGACGATGATGCCGACCTAGAGCATTCATCCATTCGCAACTCCTTGGAGAACCATTGTATGACATCACCAAAGCAGGCGATCGCAACCACGACACCGCCATACGCGACCGGCATCACCATCCCCAAGGACAAACGTGCGGATCTCAACGCGCTCATGAATGGGCGCCTGGCAGATGCCATCGATCTGCAGATGCAGATGAAGCAGGCGCACTGGAATGTCAAAGGGCCCAACTTCATCGGCCTCCACAAGCTCTTCGACGAGGTCTACCAGGCTGTGACCGGATACGTCGACACCATCGCCGAACGGATCGTCCAGCTGGGTGGTGTCGCCGAAGGCACCGTACGCCTGTCCTCGGCACGCACCCGTCTTGATGAATTTCCGCTCGGGATCTCCGATGGCAGCGCCCATGTGGTTGCCGTGGCGAAGGCGCTTGCCGCATTCGGAGGTGAAGTGCGCACATCGATCAGCGTGGCGAACGATCTGGACGATGCCGACACCGCTGATGTCTTCACCGAGGTGTCGCGCGGCATCGATAAATGGCTGTGGTTCATCGAAGCGCATCACCAGTCCAGGAACTAAACCCCTGGACGGGAAGCGGCAGCAAAAGACGCGAATCGGCGAGGACAGGGTGCATCACCCCCCCGCCGATTCTTCAGGATCCGCTCACATCAGCGCGGCTCATCGGATGCTCACGCATGGATCTTCCGGACACTCTCCAGGAATTCGCCATCTCGTCCGGTCGCACCGGCAGGTTCCATTCCCTGCCCGCACTCGAACGCGCCGGATTCGCTGGGCTGGCGCGCATGCCGATATCCTTGCGCATCATCCTGGAATCGATCCTGCGCTGTCGCGATGACGTGAGGGTGACAAGAGAGCATATCAAGCAGCTTGCGAGCTGGCAGCCGACGGCCATTCGCGCCACCGAGATCCCCTTCGTCGTATCGCGGATCCTGCTTCAGGATTTCACCGGGGTGCCGCTGCTGTGCGATCTTGCCGCGATGCGTTGCGCAGCGATGCGCCTGGGGCGGGATGGCGCATTGATCGCGCCGCGGATACCGGTGGATATGGTGATCGATCATTCCGTTCAGGTCGACCACTACAACTCGGCGGCGGCGCTCGACCTCAATCTGGGGCTGGAATTCCAGCGCAACCATGAGCGCTACCGCTTCATAAAGTGGGGTATGCAGGCATTCCGCGACTTTTCCATAATCCCTCCCGGCATCGGCATTGTCCATCAGGTCAATCTCGAGCACCTGTCACGGCCGCTGTGGCAGCGCGACGGGCTCTACTATCCCGACACCGTCGTCGGAACCGATTCCCATACCACCATGATAAACGGGCTGGGCGTGGTCGGCTGGGGCGTCGGTGGCATCGAAGCCGAGGCGGCGATGCTCGGCCAACCGCTCTACTTCCTGATGCCAGATGTGGTCGGTGTCCATCTCCACGGCGCCTTGCCGGCGGGAACGACCTCGACCGATCTGGTGCTGCACATGACCGAATTCCTTCGCGCCATCAATGTCGTCGGCAAATTCGTCGAATGCTTCGGCGCAGGCGCTGCGGCGCTGTCGGTCCCCGATCGTGCCACGGTCAGCAACATGGCGCCTGAGTACGGCGCAACCATGGGCTTCTTCCCGGCAGATGGACAGACGCTCGACTATCTCACCGCCACCGGGCGCGATCCCGAGGACATCGCCGCGCTGAGCGCCTACCTGAGGGCGCAAGGCCTGTTCGGCATGCCGCATCCGGGAACGATCGATTACAGCGCCGTCGTCGAACTGGATCTTTCCAGCGTGGTGCCGAACATGGCGGGCCCCCGCCGTCCGCAGGATCGCATGCCGATAGGCGAGGTGAAGGAGCGCTTCCTCAGCCAATTGATTGCGCCTCTCGTCGAGAATGGCTTTGGCAAGTCCCCCCTGGACCCAGCACGCCGCCATCCGATCGGGGATGCCTCCCGCGGACCGTCCCAGGCGTCCCGTGCCTCCATCCCGCTCCCCGCATCGCCGGGACCGGCCAGGGCGCTCGACACCAAGAATCGCAATGAAGCCGAGATGGCCGAAGTGCCCGTCACCGTCGATGCCGTAACGGCATCTCCTGCAGATCCCCGCATTGGGGCGCTGGATATCGGCCATGGCGATGTCCTGATTGCAGCCATCACCTCGTGCACCAACACCTCCAATCCGGGAGTCATGCTGGCCGCAGGCCTGCTGGCGAAGAAGGCGGTGGAACGGGGACTGACGGTCGGTCCTCGGGTGAAGACCTCGCTGGCGCCTGGCTCGCGGGTGGTCGCCACCTACCTCCAGGATGCAGGATTGCTGCCGTACCTGGAGCAGCTCGGCTTCTGGATCACCGCCTACGGATGCACTACCTGCATCGGCAATTCCGGACCCCTTCCACCGCTCATCGAGGAGGCCATCGCCAAGCACCAGCTGGTGTGCGCTGCGGTGCTCTCAGGCAACCGCAATTTCGAGGCCCGCATCCACCCCAGCATCCAAGCCAATTTCCTGATGAGCCCGCCACTGGTGGTGGCCTTCGCCATTGCGGGACGTGTCCTCATCGATCTCGACAGCGAGCCGCTCGGGATCGGCACCGATGGCCAGCCCGTCTTCCTGCGTGAGCTATGGCCGACTACGGAGGAGATCGCCTCCGTGATGCACTACGCCCATGATCCCGCCGTCTACCGCGCCCGCTACCGCGATCTCGCACAGGGAAACCTGCTGTGGAATGCCATTCCCGCCCCTGTCGGGGCGGTCTATGCCTGGGAGACGTCGTCCTACATCGCGGAGCCGCCCTTCTTCGAGCATTTCGCCCTTGCGGCTCCGTCACTCCCGGTCATCCGTGGTGCACGCGCGCTGGCCCTGCTCGGCGATTCCGTGACCACCGACCACATCAGCCCGGCTGGGGCGATCGATCCCGCCTCGCCCGCCGGGCGCTATCTCCTCAAGATCGGCGTGGCCCCCGCGGACTTCAACAGCTACGGATCGCGCCGTGGCAACCACGAGGTCATGGTGCGAGGCACCTTCGCCAATGCGCGCATCCGCAATCTCATGCTCCCCCCAGGCGATGGCGGTGCCGCCGTGAGCGGCGCCCGTACGCTCGCGCAGCCCAGTGGACGAATCCTCCCGATCTACGATGCCGCCATGGAGTATGCCGCCAAGGGCATACCCTCCCTGGTATTCGCCGGGGAGGAGTACGGTACCGGATCGAGCCGCGATTGGGCTGCAAAGGGGACGCGCCTGCTGGGCGTGGCTGCGGTCGTGGCACGCAGCTTCGAGCGCATCCACCGCTCCAACCTGGTGGGCATGGGTGTATTGCCCCTGCAGTTCAAGGATGGCGAGCACCTCGGCACCATTCCGATCATCGGCGATGAGCTCTTCGACCTGATGGTGCCGGAGGAGGGCCTGCGTCCACTCCAGGACCTGGATCTGGTGATCACCAGGGCAGACGGCAGGAGGCACACCATGTCCGTGCGCCTACGCATCGACACCCCGATCGAGGTGGAGTACTTCCGCCATGGCGGCATCCTGCCATATGCGCTGCGCGAGGTCCTGAAGTGATGACTCGCAACGATGGCATCGTAGCACCTGAGGTGAAATCCGCGTCCACCCGATGTGAGCGTGATTCCTTCGGCGATATCGATGTGCCGATGGAGAGGATGTGGGGAGCGCAGACTCAGCGTGCCATCGAGCATTTCCGCATCTCAGTCGAAGTCATGCCGCGCGAAATCATCGCCGCCCTGGCTGCCATCAAGGCTGAGTGCGCTGCGGCCAACAGCGATCTCGGCCTGCTCGATCGCCTCAAAGCCGATGCCATCGCCCACGCTGCTGAGGAGATCCTGGGGGGATTGCATCCTGACGAGTTCCCGCTCTCGGTCTGGCAGAGTGGGTCGGGTACGCAGACGAACATGAACATCAACGAAGTGATCGCCAATCGCTCCTCGGAACTGCTCGGTGGACAACGTGGCATGGGGCGTCTGGTGCATCCCAACGACGACGTCAATCTGGGGCAATCCTCCAATGATGTCGTCCCCACGGCCATGCATGTGTCCGCCAGCCTAGGCGTCACCCATCGTGTGCTGCCAGCCCTACGCTGCCTGCACGCGACCATGGCGGGCCATGCCGATGCCTTCGCAGGCATCATCAAGATCGGGCGAACCCATCTGCAGGATGCCATCCCCATGACGCTCGGCCAGGAGTTCTCCGGCTATGCGGCGCAGCTCCTGTTCGCCGAGCATGCGATCAACCGGGTCATCGACCCGCTCCTCGAGCTGCCCCTCGGTGGCACTGCCGTGGGGACCGGCTTCAATACCTGCGTCGGATTTGCGGAGCGGGTCATCTCCGCGCTCTCCCTCCGCATGGGCTTGCCGCTTCGACGGGCAAGCAATGCCTTCTCCGCCATCGCCGCCCACGATGCCCTGGTGTCTGCGCATGGAGCGCTCAAGACGCTGGCAACAGCCCTCATCAAGATCGCCAATGATGTCCGCTGGCTGGCCTCCGGTCCACGTTCCGGCCTGGGCGAGATCACGCTACCGCCGAATGAGCCTGGCAGCTCGATGATGCCCGGGAAGGTCAATCCCACCCAGTGCGAAGCGATGATCATGGTCTGCTTCCAGATCATGGCCAACGATCTGGCCATCGGCCTGTGCGGAGCCTCGGGGAATTTCGAGCTGAATGCCTGCAAGCCGCTGATCGCCAATGCCTTCCTCCAGAGCGTACGTCTGCTGTCCGACTCCATGATTGCCTTCGAGCGGTTCTGCGCCCGCGGCATCGCAGCCGACCGTAGGCACATCGCCGAACTCCTGGAACGCTCCCTGATGCTGGTCACGGCCCTCTCGGCGCACCTTGGCTATGATCGTTCTGCCGAGATCGCCGGACAGGCGTACCGCACGGGCACCTCGCTCAGGGAGGCTGCGATCGCCTCTGGGCACGTTACCGCAACCGACTTCGATCTCTGGGTGCGTCCGCAGGATATGCTCGGTCCCGCCAAGCGGCCATGAGTCCGACGTCCTCACCCGGCATCTCGCCCCGAGCGGCCACCCGCCATCCAAACCCCGGGATGCCCAGGCGCAACCACGGCGAAGGCGGAGGACAGCACCACGATGCCTGACGACATCGCCTTCTGGAGCCGTCTCCAGTTCGGCTTCACCATCACCTACCATTACCTGTTCCCGCAGCTCACCATGGGGCTGGCGCCATTCCTGGTCTGGTGGAAATGGCGGGCGCTGCGTCATGACGACGACCACTCCCGCACCGCCGCGCGATTCTGGACCAAGTTCTTCGGCATCTCCTTCGCTGCCGGCGTAGTCACCGGCATCCCCATGGAGTTCCAGTTCGGCACGAACTGGTCGGCGTTCTCCGCCTATGCAGGCGGAGTCGTCGGCCAGACCTTGGCGATGGAGGGGATGATCGCGTTCTTCCTGGAGAGCGCCTTCGTCGGCATCCTGGTCGCCGGCGAGCGGCGACTGAGCCCTCGGGTGAACCTGCTCGTCGCCTTCCTGGTCTTGCTTGGCAGCTGGCTCTCCGGCTATTTCATCCTCGTCACCAACGCTTTCATGCAGCATCCGGCCGGATACGCGACCGCCCCCGATGGCACGCTGCACATCGGCGATTTCTCCAGCTATCTGCTCAATCCATGGGCTCTGGTGATGTACGCCCACACCATGGCCGCCGCCATGGTCACCGGATCCTTCGTCGTCGCAGCGGTCGGCGCACTGTACGCACTGCGCGGCACCTTCGCCGAGCATGCCCGCATCTGCCTGGCATGCGGTACCGCGGTTGGATTGGCGTCCGCGCTGCTCGTCGCGTATCCGACAGGTGATGCCCAGGCCAAGCAGGTGGCATACCACCAGGAGCCGGCCCTCGCCGCCATGGAGGGGCGCTTCGACAGCGGCACGTCGGCGAGGATCACCATCATCGGCCAGCCCGATGTCGAGAGGCGCCGCATCGACAATCCCATCGCCCTGCCGGGTGTATTGAGCTACCTGGCCACCGGGTCGTTCCATGGCCGGGTACGCGGTCTCTTGGCATTTCCGCTCGACCAATGGCCGACGAACATCGCACTGATCTACTATGCGTTCCACATCATGGTCGGTCTCGGAACGCTGTTCATCGTCATCATGGGCCTGGCGCTGGTCCAGCATCTGCGCGGTCGGCTCCTCTCCTGCCGCTGGCTCCTGTGGACGCTCCTGCTCTCGTTCCCGTTCCCCTATATCGCCACCACGGCCGGCTGGCTGACCGCCGAGCTCGGCCGGCAACCGTGGATCGTCTATGGGCTGATGCGCACCGATGATGGACTGAGCCCCCTGGTCCGACCAGGAACGGTCCTGTTCACCCTGATCGGGTTCACAGGCCTGTATGCCGTCCTCGGAGTCCTCTATCTGGCACTGGTCGGCCGAATGATCCTCTGCGGTCCTCGTTCAACCGAGGACTGCCCCTCGCGCATACCCCTTCCTGGAGCACCACATGGCTGAAGCCTGGTATGCCATGCTGGCGTTGATGCTGTCGGCCTATCTCATCATGGACGGCTGGAACATCGGCGCCGGCATGACGCTCTTCGCCATCGGCTCTGATCGCGAGGAGCGGCACCTGGTCCTGCGCTCTCTCGGCATGTCGTGGAGCCTCCATGAGGTGTGGCTGGTCGCCTGGGGTGGCACCTTGTTCCTGTCCTTCCCTGCCATCTATGCAGCGGCATTCGCGGGATTCTATCTCGCCTTCTTCATGCTCCTGTGGGCCTTGATCCTCCGCGGTGTCTCGCTGGAGGTCCGCCACTGGATCGATGATGCGCTCTGGTCGTCCGCGTGGGATGGCGTCCTGTGGCTCTCCAGCATGACCCTGGCCGCCCTGATCGGCATTACCGCTGGCAATGTCATCCGCGGCGTCCCGCTCGATGGACATGGGCAATTCTCGCTGCCGCTGTTCACGGATTTCGGCGTCCAGGGTGCGGTCGGGCTGCTGGACTGGTATACCATCCCCGTCGGGATCTTCACCATGGTCGCGCTGGCAGGGCATGGGGCCTGCTATGTCGCGATGACAACCACGGGGGCGGTCCAGACGCGGGCAGGAGCCCTGGGACGCAGGCTCTGGATCGCAGCCCTCCTGCTCCTGGTGCCGATCACGGTGCTGACGTCGGAACTGGAGGGCGAACTCTTCCCTGCCATGGCCCGATCGCCCTTGGCGTGGATAGGACTAGCGGGCCTGTGCACAGGGGCTGGCATGCTGCTGGTCGGGATCGTGCGCAAGCGGGTCAGGAGCGCCTTCACTGGCGGCGCTGTGGTGATGGGGAGTCTGGTGCTGTCGACTGCAGCAGCGCAGTTCCCCATCATGCTCCGATCGACCACGCCTGGCATTCCATCGCTGCACGCTGCGGTCGGGCCCGCTAGCAGCCAGAATCTCGCCGTGGCGCTGACCTGGTGGATGGGTTCTGCGGTCCTGGTCGCCTGCTATTGCGCCTTCGTGTTCCTGGTCCACGCGAAATCGGAAGTCACCACCGACCATCGCTGAACCGCCTCAGCCGGGGTCGGCCGAGAAGATCGGCGGAGCGGGCATGACGCTGTCCATCATGGAATCCCTCATCACGCCTGGTTGCCGCAGCTGATCGGATCGTGATCGCGCATCGAGCGCCCGTCCTGGACCGTTGTCCACGCCACCGCCCACGTCGGGCAGTTGGCCTCGGATCAGCGTTGCAGGCCGGCGGCTGGGTGATCAACCCGCATGCATGAGGGCCGCAGCCGTGAATCTCGCCACGGTGATGGTCGTCTCCAGGCCAGGACGTCATCCGCCCGGAGACCCTCGCCGTCGGCGTCGCTGATGAAGGATGCCATGGCGGCATCGACGGCCGCACCAAGGTCGGTCCGCCACCGGCCTGCTGGTGGCCGGTGCTCTGCACGGTCCCCGGCCAGCACGACGTCCCCACCTGCTACGGCAAGGAGATGCCCGTCGCCTCCCCTGGCAACGACCAAGCCGGCTATGCCATCACCGCCATCTTCAGCACCGGGTCGCTCACGCTCACCGCAGCCACGCTGACGGCGTTGGGCGGCAAGGCCCAGGGCGCGGTCGACTGCCTGCTGTACGATCCGCATTCCGGTGCGAGCGCGAACATGACCGGCTACCAGCGCTGCGTCGCGCTCATCGCCAGGGATCGGCTCCAGGACGCCACGCTCTACGAGGTCAGGCTGCACGTCGAGGTCGCTGGCGAGCCCTGGACGCGCCCCTGGCAGTTCAGCGCCATGGGCATGCCCAGGACCAGGCGCTGACGGATCGGCGCACGCCGATCAGGTGTCGCCTTGCGCAGCGGCCCCGGTGTGCAGGCGGATCTGCTGGGCGCAACGGGGGGGCATGGTATCCAATCACCCCACCACTGCACGCCAAATCGCGCAGGAATCGTCACGCATGAGCGTGGTTGCCTGACGGTCATGCGCCGCGGCCATGCCGGACGTTTCTCTGGGTAGCTGCGGCGATTAGCAGTGGTGAGCAGGATGCCGCGGGCGTATAATGCCGCCGTAGAGAGTACGAGACGCCACCTGATCGAGGGACTACGCCGCGCGGCGATCGAAGGAGTGTGCCAACAACCAGCGAAAGAGAACGACATGGTTGATCAGGTGTGTCGCCAACGGAGCGCCGGCCACTCGTAGGAGCCCTCGGGCCAGAGTTGGACCTGCCTCCACCCTCTACCAGCGACCGGGCATCAGCCCGGTCGCTGTCTTGTTGCTGGGCCATGGCCTCATCGCCGTTGACGTCATCGTCGTCACCCGGCAGCGCTGCGGCATCAGCCCTCGACGCCTATTTCTTGGCGCCGACGTCGGTGATCCCCGCCGGCGAGATGGTGTACTGCATGCAGTGCTTCATCTCGTATCCGTGCGTGCAGCCCTGCTTGACCAGCATCGACTTGTTGTCATGCGGTATGCTGTCGTAGACCAGCCACACACCGGACGGGGCGCAGGTATAGTCGCCGTAGTTGGCGATGAGGTGGACCCTGCCCTTGATGCGCTTGGCGAGGAACACCGGATCGTAATAGTTCAGCGCCTCATTGAAGTCGGGCCGCCAGCCGCGCAGCCGCCCGAGCGTGATGCCGCCGAAGTCGCAGCTCCAGGGCGACCAGATGTCGCTCGAGGTGACGTCGCTGTCCAGGCCCGCCCCCCATAGGCCCTGCAGCCCGCCCTGGCTGCCGCCATTGCTCTGCAGCTCCTTGCCGTTCCATTCCGGCCTGGATTTGACGTACTGCAGCGCCCGCATCACGCGCAGCGCCATGCCGTAGTAGTAGGTCTTCTCGCGATCGCTGTTCTCGTTGTTCTTGAAGCAGTAGTTGGCCAGGTCCTTCTGCAGCTGCTTGTAGTAGTCATCGTCCTTGCCGAGCTCCATGCCGTGCGCATTGATCTCGAGGAAGATCGCCCCCTCGTTGAGCCAGCCGGGCGGATTGTGCTTGCTGATGCCGTAGCCCTGGAACTGCACGATGGCAGGCAGCGACTTGTCCTTGGCGTTGACCGGGATGGTCAGATAGCCGGTGACCGGCTTCGGACCCAGGCAGTCGATGGTTGCGGCATACAGCTTCACCTTCGGGTTGCTGCTCGCGATCTCCTTGAGGTCGGCCTTCACCGGGACGGTGTCCAGCTTGCTCTTGGTCGCTGTCCAGAAGGCGTCGAAATCATTCGGCTCGGCGGCCGCCTGCAGATGCTCCGGCTCGACGCAGGCGCCGCCGTCGAAGAAGATGTTGCCATTCTTGTTGGCGCCCCAGCCGCCGACGAAGCCCTGCAGATTCTTCCCGTCCTCATCGAAGCCATAGGCCAGCAGGCGGACGAAGCCGGGCTTGTCCAGCGCCGTGGTGACCTTCAGCCCGTCGGCGGGAGCGATGCCCTCGCCCTGCTCGGTCCTGCCGTCGTCGCCGGTGCGCGTCCATTTCAGCTTCTTGCCGGCGATGGGCGTTTCCCCATCGAGGACGCGCAGGGTGAATTCGATCTTCTCGCCGGGCTTGTAGATCGCCACGTCCTTGTCCGTGGTGCCACGCAGTGAGAGCTCCGCGGAGTATGCGGCGCTGCACATGAGCAGCAGGCAGAACGGCAGCAGGGACGGCTTATTCGGCATCGGCATCTCCACCACGAGACTATCCCGCCAGCGAATGGAACAAGCGCCCATCGCACGGCGTCCACCCAGGATGCCGCTGACGACGCGGACTCGGTCGTGCGCTGCGACCTGGCATCACCACTGGTCGCGGAGCGTCGATGCCCGTCGTCCGCGCGATGTCCGCATGCCCCTGACGGCACCATCGCCGAGGGATCCCGGTGATGGCCTGCGAGAGGCGAGGGCAGCTGCCGGACATGCGCCGGCTGGTCGGCGTACCCAAGCCGCCTCAGTGCGGTCGGCCGACCGCCGGCAGGTCGACCGCAGCCGAGACCACGTTGTCGATCCGGATCCTGACCAGAAGGTGCCGGTATCCGGCGGGAATGGCGCAGCCGATGCATCCGGCATAGGACGTTTCGGCATTCAGGCTGCCATTGAACGGACGTGGCGCCGGCTCGCGCGCCAGGACCACCCACCGGCCTTCCGACATGGCCTCGATCCGCACGTCTGCGTCCGTCACCCCCTGACTGCGCTCGCCAAACCATGACCCTGCGCTGCGTTCATGCAGCCCACCCATCGCGACCCTGAAGAGGATGTGCGCCTGGGCGTGATCACTGGTCACCTGGATGATGCTGATGGACGTACGCTCCAGCTCGGCCATCAAGATGGTCGCGGCGCCGCTGATCACCGCCATGGCAACGGCGAGGGCGACGATGACTGCCCAGGCCCTGAGCGTGAGCCGACGGCGCCTGCCGGCGCTCATCGTACCAGGTCGGCGATCAGCGCCTGGGCGCGCGCACGATCCCCGAAGGCGCCGATCTGCACCGCCACCTCGGCATCGCCCTGGCCGGACTGCCGGATCGACAGGCTGAGCTTCTGGTCGTCGGCGAAGACCGCCTCGACCACCGCGGTCAGGCCATCATGGCGGTGCTCGCGGATGCGCAGCCCCTGCTGGGCCAGCATCTCCACGGAGCGGCGCTCCATCTCCTCGACGCTGCGGTTCACCACCACCGTGTAGGTCCCGCGGATCGAGCCCCGGATGGCCTTGAAGGGGTTGTCCGATTCCTTCACCTCGCTGACCTGGATGGGCGGCAGGGCCGGTACCTGGGCCACGGCCGGGGCCGCCATGCCATGGGACGCCGGGCCCGGCCACAGCGCGATGAGCAGGACAACCGCCAGCGCCGCCAGCGCCACCCGGCGAGGGCGCGCCGGCCAGCGCCGCCAGTGCTGCCGCACGGCCGCGCCAGCGGCCCGCAGCGCACCGCCTGCGCCCGCAACGCCGACCTTCCAGCGGTTGCCCGGCCTGGTCTTGGCGATGCCGCAGCCCGCCGCACTGATTGCGGCGAGCAATGCCGCTGCGGATGAGAAGCGCTCCTGCCGCTCCTTGGCCATGCAGCGCAGCACCAGCGCCGCAGTGGCCGGGCTGATGTGCGGATTGATCCGGCGCGGATCGGGAACCGGCTCGGCGAGGATCTGGTGCACGGTCTCGTAGGCCGTCCCGCCACGGAACGGGCGATGGCCGGTCAGCAGCACATACCAGGTCACCCCCAGGCTGTAGATGTCCGAGCGTGCGTCGATGTCCTCGAGGCCGCGTGCCTGCTCGGGCGACATGTAGGCCGGAGTGCCCATCGCCTGGCCGGTGACGGTGATGCGGTCCTCGTCGATCAACGTGCGTGCAAGTCCGAGATCGGTGATCTTCGGTGCGCCATCATGGGTCAGGACGATGTTCTGCGGCTTGATGTCGCGATGGACGATGCCCGTGCGGTGGATGGCCGTCAGGCCCTGCGCGCAGGCGGTGATGAGCGCCAGTGCGCGCAGCTCAGCGAGTGGTTGTCCATCCGCGATCAGACCGCCCAGATCGCCGCCCGCCACATACTCGAAGGCGATATAGAGATGCTCGCCGAAGCGGCCGGCGTCATAGACGGTGACCACGTGCGCATGCTGGATGCCTGCGGCAGCGCGCGCTTCGCGCAGGAAGCGCTCCTCGAAGACCGGGTCCTGAGACACCTCCGCCTTGAGCACCTTCAGCGCCACGCTGCGCTGGAGCGTCAGATGGGTCGCCAGGTAGACGATCCCCATGCCACCCTGACCGAGGGTGCGGACGATGTCATAGCCAGGGATGATCGGCTGCGCCGCACCTGGCTGAGGGCACCGCATCGAGGTGGTCAGTGGCGTGGCTCCGCCATCCCCTGGCATGGGAGTGGCGAACTGCAGGGTCGTATCGGTTGACGGGACGGAGGTGTGAGCACTGCCACTCGATCCACGAGCACTGGGTGTGGTCATCGCGCTACCAGCAGCCGATCGCGGTGGCGTGGGCTGCGGTGAGGGGGTGCGCCACGGCCAACGTCTGGTGGCTACGGCGGTCCTTCCGGGGGGATGGGCATGCCATGGCCTGGCAGCGTATGCGATCGGAGCGCGATACAACGGCTCGGACCAGGACCATGCCACAGGACGCCATCTGGTGGCGCTGTCTGCTTGAGTCCGCTCTGGACTGGTGGCGCATGCATCAGTCTGAGATCCGGATCCTCTATCGAGCCGCTCCGCAATCCTGTCGCTGCCACCACCTCGGCAACTGCCGAGCCAGAGTCCGCTTGGATGCGGGCGCGACCTGCAGCCAGCGTGCGCGGTCGTTGCATCAGGTCGCTTGCTGAGCAGTCCTTCATCATTTCTTAATGAATTGCGATGGACTAGCCAACCGCTCTGGCACTGGCCCTGCCGATGCCTCGGAGGAACCGGTACCATGGTCGACTCGCACAGGACGATTCAGACGATGGATGCACGTGCTCGACATCGCACGCACGGACGTTCGCACCGCAGCGATGGCGCGGATCGGACCACCACCCCCGGTGACCGGAGTGCGGTGACCATGATGACCCTCAAGTCCCTATGTCTGGGGATGGTGGTCCTGATCCTGGTCCTCGTGCTCGGGAGCTGCGGCGCTCCGCCAGGCAGCGCTGACGGCGAGATCGTGCAGTTCACCGATGACCACGGCCTGCTCAGCGTGCCGGAATCCTCGCCCCTGCGCACCCACCTCGAGGTCCAGAGCGTCATCGCGGGCGGCACCACCATGACCCTGGAGCTCCCCGCCAGCGTCGAAGCGGACCCGGCACGCACGATCAACCTCCTCTCTCCCCTGATGGGCCGCGTGGTCTCGCTCAAGGTCGGTCTGGGCGATCATGTCACCCAGAACCAGGTGCTTGCCCTGCTCGCCTCGGGCGATCTGGCGCAGGCCTATGCCGACGAGGACAAGGCGCGCGATGCCCTGGATCTCGCCACCAAGGTCCTGGAACGCGCCCGCGGGGTGCATGAGGCCGGCGGCATCGCCGACAAGGACGTCGAAACCGCGCAGAGTGGCGTCAATCAGGCCCAGGCCGAGATGGTGCGGGCGCAATCGCGCCTGCTGTCCTTGAACGGCGGTGCCAGCGGCAAGACCCGGGAACTGGCGCTGACGGCACCGCAGGCCGGGGTGGTGACGACGCTGGCGCTGGCATCGGGTGCCCAGGTGAGCGATCCGACCGCCACCCTCATGACCATCACCAATCTCGAGCGCGTCTTCGTGACCGCCAACATCGCCGAGGGCGACATCGGCACGGTGGCGATCGGCACGCAGGCTGATATCACCCTGACCGCCTATCCGGGCAAGCCGCTGCACGCCACGATCACGGAAGTCAATGCCATCGTCGAGCCGGACACCCGGCGGCAGAAGGTGCGCATCGAGCTGCCGAACGCTGATCTCCGCCTGATGCCCAACATGTATGCCACGGTCACCATCGCCATCCCCGCCACCGGCGCGGTGATCGTCCCGCAATCGGCCCTGCTGATGAAGAACGACACCGTATCGGTGATGGTCGAGGTCAAGCCCTGGGTCTTCCAGCGCCGCACCCTGCGCATCGCCGATGAGACCGAGACCTCGGCCAGCGTCCTGAGCGGCCTGGCACCGGGAGACCGCATCGTCGTCAAGGGCGGCATCCTGCTCAATGATTGACCGCCTCCTCCATTTCTGCTTCGGCCACCGCCGGGCATTCATGGCCTTCGGCGTGCTGCTGGCCCTGATCGGCTACTCGGCCTGGACGCATCTGTCCATCGAGGCCTACCCGGAGCTCGCCGATGTCACCTGCCAGGTGACCACCCAGCTGCCTGGGCTGGCGGCCGAGGAGATCGAACAGCAGGTCACCATCCCGCTCGAACGCGCCCTCGGCAGCACCCCCGGCCTTATCTCCCAGCGCTCGAGCAGCACCTTCGGGTTGTCGCTGATCACCCTGGTGTTCCGCGATGGCTCGGAGGACTATTTCGTCCGTCAGCGGGTGAACGAGCGCATCAGCCAGGTGACCATGCCCGCCGGGGTGACACCCGGCCTCGACCCGGTGTCGGGACCGTCGGGGGAGATCTACCGCTACACGCTCGAGTCTGAATCGCGCAACCTCATGGAGCTCTCCGAGATCCAGCGCTGGGTCGTGATCCCGGCGCTGAACCAGCTCCAGGGGGTGGCCAATGTCGACGTCTTCGGCGGCTACACCAAGGAATTCCAGCTCGAGCTCGATCCCAAGCAGCTCACCCGCTACGCCGTCGCGGTCAATGACATCGTCAACGGCATCAACAACAACAACGCCATCGCCGGCGGCGGGCGCGTCTCGCGCGGCGAGCAATCCTACGTCATCCGCGGTGTCGGCCGGGTGCTGACGCTGCAGGACATCGGCGGCATCCTGGTCACGCAGCACAACGGCGTGCCGATCTTCGTCCGCGATCTCGGGGTGATGAAGATCGGCCATCAGGTGCGCGAAGGCGTCCTGGGCAAGGACAGCAACCCGGATGCCATCGAGGGCATCGTCGATCTGCTCAAGTACGAGAACCCCTCCGAGGTGCTCACCCGCGTCCACGCCCGGGTCAACGAGCTCAACCGCCAGCTGGCGCCCCAGGACGTGCGCATCGTCCCGTACATCGATCGCGACAACCTCGTCCATGCCACCGTCGACCATGTCTCGCAGACCATCATCGAAGGTGTCGGCCTGGTCTGCTTCGTCCTCATCCTGTTCCTCGGCAGCGCGCGCGTCGCGCTGATCGTCGCCGCCACCATTCCCATAGCCCTGTCGACGGTGTTCATCCTGATGAACTGCTTCCACATGCCAGCCAACCTGTTCTCGCTGGGCGCGATCGACTTCGGCGTGATCGTCGATGGCGCCATCGTCGTCGCCGAAGCGCTGATGCGCATGCGCGAGCGCCTGCCGGATACTGTCCTGGACGAGGAGCTGACCATCGGCACAGCGCTGCAGGTGGCGCGTCCGATCTTCTTCTCCACCCTGATCATCATCACCGCCTACTTTCCGCTCCTGGCCTTCGAGCACGCCGAGGGCAAGCTCTTCCGTCCGATGGCCTACACGGTCGGCTTCGCGCTCTTCGGCGCGCTGTTCTATGCCATCACCATCGCCCCGGGATTGACCTACATCGCCCTGCGCAATCCGCTGGTCATCAAGCCCAACCGCGTCATCGAGCTCCTGCGCACGGCCTTCCGCACCACCCTGAGCTGGCTGCTGTCGCATCTGCCGGTGGTCTATGGCGTGAGCGCGGCGGCGCTGATAGCGGTCGTGCTGCTCGGCTCGAGCGTCGGGCGCGAATTCCTGCCCGACCTCGATGAGGGCGCCTTGTGGCTGCAGGTGCAGATGCCGACCGGCTTGTCGGTCGACAAGGCCGGTGAACTCGCTGGCGAGCTCAGACGGGTGGTGAAGTCGTTCAAGGAGGTGTCCTACATCGTCACCCAGACCGGCCGCAACGACTCCGGCACCGACCCCTGGACGCCGTCGCACACCGAATCCGCCGTCGGACTGACCCCCTACAGCACCTGGCCGGAGCACGAATCGAAGGCGGCATTCGTGCAACGGCTCAGCGACCGCCTGGTGCAGATCCCCGGCATGCAGGTCGGCATCAGCCAGCCCATCGTCGATGGCGTCAACGACATGGTCGGAGGCGCGCATTCTCCCCTGGTGATGCGCATCTATGGCGACGACTTCAAGGAGCTGCGCCGCATCGGCGGCGAGATCGTCGACGTCCTGCGCGCGACGCCCGGCACCGGCGAGGCATCGATCTTCCAGGAACCGCCCATCCCCCAGATCTTCATCCAGGCCGACCGCACAGCCGCCGCACGCTATGGCATCAATGTCGTCGATATCATGAATCTGGTGCAGAATGCCGTGGGCAGTGCGCCGATCACCCAGATCTACCAGGCCGACCAGACGCACAACATCACCATCCACCTGCCGAGCGAGGTGGCCTCGAGCCCGCAGAAGCTGGGGGCGCTGGTGCTGACCTCGGCCAACGGCGCGCAGGTCCCGCTCAGCCTGGTAGCCCATATCGGATTGCAGACCGGCGAGAGCACCATTGCCCACGAGCAGGGACAGCGCCAGATCACCATCCGCATCGACAACCGCGGCCGGGCATTGTCTCAATACCTCGAGGATGCCCAGCATCGTATCGATGCCCAGGTGAAATTCGATCGCAAGCGCTACCGCACCGAGTGGGCGGGGCAGTTCGAGAACGAGCAGCGCGCCCTGGCGCGCCTGGTGGTGGTGATGACCTTGGTGCTGCTGGTCATGGCGGTGCTGCTGGTGATGCAATTCGGCAACATCCGCCATGCCGTGCTCATCCTCAGCGTGGTGCCGTTGGCGACCCTGGGCGGCCTGATCTTCATCCACCTGCGGGGCGAGACGCTGAACATCGCCACCGCGGTGGGCTTCATCGCGCTCTTTGGCGTCGCGGTCCAGAACGGCATCATCATGGTCGAGAACATCCGCCGCGTCCGCGGGCGCCACCAGACCCTGGCCGATGCGGTCATCGCCGGCGCCGCCGAGCGCTTCCGCCCGGTGCTGCTGACGGCGACCGTGGCCTCGATCGGCATGCTGCCGGCGGCCCTGGCCACCGGGGTCGGCACGGATGTCCAGCGCGGCCTGGCGACGGTGGTCGTCGGCGGCCTCATCATCGCCACACTGCTGACGCTGTTCATCCTCCCGGCCCTCTACTTCGCCCTCGAGCGTTTGGTCGAGAAGCGCCTGCTCATCAAGGCCGAAGCGGAGCAGAACCGATGACCACGCCGACAGCCCCTGCGCTTCTGCGCCCCGCTCTGCTCGCCGCCTGCGCCCTGCTCGCCGCCTGCTCCGTCGGACCGGATTACCGCAGCCCCGACCTGCCCCCGGCCGCCAGCTACGGCGCCGACGCCACCGCACCGGTCTCAGCCCTTGGCGAGGCGCGCCGCGAGGACCAGCTGAAGTCAGGCATGGACATCCCGGCGCAATGGTGGGGCGTCTTCCATTGCGCGGAACTGGATGCCCTGGTCGCAGCGACGCTGGCCAACAATCCCAACCTCGACGCGGCCAAGGCATCGCTGCGCGCCGCACACGAATTCGTCCTGGCGCAGCAGGGCGCCTACTATCCTCAAGTCTCCGCCAGCGTGCAGCCGACCCGCCAGAAATTCGCCCAGAATCTGGCCAGCCCCCTCGCCTCGGGCGCGAGCATCTTCAACCTGACCACCACCCAGGTCAGCGTCTCCTATACCCCCGACCTGTTCGGCGGCAATGCGCGCGCAGTCGAGTCCCTGGTGGCGCAGGAGGAGCAGCAGCGCTTCGAGCTCGAAGCGGTGCGCCTGACCCTCGCCACGAACGCCGTGCTGGCCGCCCTCACCGATGCCATGCTGCGGCAGCAGATCGAGGACACCAAGGCCATCATCCTCGACCAGCGCGCCGTCCTGGCCTCGTACAAGCAGCAGAGCCGCCTTGGGCAGGCATCACCGGCCGATATGGCGGCCCAGGAGGCGTTGCTGGCGCAGGCCGAGGGGGCCATGCCGCCCTTGGAGAAGCTATTCCGCATCAATCGCGACCTCCTCGCCGCGCTGCAGGGCCGCACCCCGGGGGAGCCGTACGACGTCCGCTTCTCCTTCGCCTCCATCGCCATGCCCGAGCAGCTGCCGCTCAGCCTGCCCGCCGAGCTGGTCCGCCATCGCCCAGATGTGCGCATCGCCGAGGAGCAGCTGCATGCGGCATGCGCCCAGATCGGCGTCGCGGTGGCGGCGCGCTGGCCGTCGCTGTCCATCGATGCGGGCGTCGGCACCGCCGCGCTCGCCCTGGTCCCCGAATTCGGCGCCGCAACCCAGTTCGCCAGCATCGCCGCGACGCTGACCCAGCCGATCTTCGATGGCGGCACGCTGCGCCACAGGCAGCGCGCGGCCGAGGCGCTCTTCGATCAGGCGGCGGCGCTCTACCGCGCCACCGTCATCGGCGCCTTCCAGAACACCGCGGACGTGCTGCATGCCCTGTGGACCGACACCGATGCACTGCACGATGCAGAGGCCGCCGAGGTGGCGGCACGCACCAGCCTGGCGATCGCGCGCAAGCAGCTCGCCCTCGGGGATGTCACCAAGCTGGTGGTCATCGCCGATGAGCAGGCCGCGGACCAGGCGCGCGTGGCCCTGCTGCTGGCGAGGGGCAACCGCTTCGCCGATGTCGTCGCCCTCTTCCAGGCCCTGGGCGGCGGCTGGTGGAACCGCGATGAGCCGGCAACCGCTGGCGGAAGCGAGCACACTGCGCCATGATCAGCATGCCCCTCGCCTGTCGAGACTACCCATGACCGTTCCTCCCCAGACCGCAGCGGTGCAGCTCTACCTGGATCCCGCGGTCTTCGCCCGCGAGCGCCAGCTCATCTTCGCCCGCACCTGGCAGTTCATCGGCCTGGAGGCGGACATCCTGCGCGTGGGCGACTACCTCAGCGAGACGGTGGCGGGCTTCCCGGTGGTGGTGATCCGCGACGACTACGGCGCCCTGCGGGGCTACCACAACGTCTGCCGCCATCGCGCCGGCCCCCTGGTCACCGATGGCAAGGGCCGCTGCGACCGCCAGTTCGTCTGCCGCTATCACGACTGGCGCTATGGCTTCGATGGCAAGCTGAAGGAGGCCACGGGGTTCGGGCCGGCGGACGGCTTCAACGTGCTGAACCTCCCGCTCTTCCCCATCAGGGTCGAGACCTGGCTGGGATTCGTCTTCGTCAACCTCGACGCCCAGGCGGCGCCGCTGATCGACACCCTGCGTCCGCTCGACGAGCGGCTGGGCCGGCAGGCCTACCGCTCGGCGCGGCTCTACGACCACCATCCGATGGCCTGCAACTGGAAGCTCTACGTCGAGAACTACCTCGACGGCTACCACCGCGAGGGCGTCCACAAAGGACTGGCAGCCGAAGCAGGGACCAAGCGGCATGAGGTGCGCATGCATGGCTCGGTCGCGCTCTACGAGGTCCCCAACCGCTCCAGCGGCACCGCCGGGCTGTGGGCCTGGGTCTGGCCGAACCTCGGGCTGAACATCTACCAGGGCGTCCTGCTGCTCGAGCACATCCGCCCGCAAGGCCCGGATCGCGTCACCATCGAGCACATCTTCCTGCACGAGCCGGAGGACCCCGGCGTCGATGCCGCCATCCACGATTCCGAGCGCATCACCGATGAGGATGCCTGGATCTGCGAGCGCGTGCAGAAGAACCTCAGCGCCGGGATCTTCTCCCAGGGCGTGCTCTCGCCCGCCCATGAAGGGGCGGTGGCGTGGTTCCAGCAACGGGTGGCGCAGGCCCTGGCTGGCGGCTAGGCCGTCGGCAGCTTCCAGCCGCATCGGGCACGCCGCTGCGGCGCCGACCGCGCCTCATCTGGACCAATGGATTCGCTGACGGACAACTGGACCGGCGGACCAGCTGATGCATTGCTATGCATCAACCGTAACCAGGCGTGCCGTGCGTCAGCCGCAGATCAGACCAGGCACAGGGACGTCTCGCTCCCATACCCGGTCTGTGCTATGCTCCCTGAGCGGCAACTGCCTGTGAATGGACGACATGGTAGGGCGAGCCGTGCCATCCCACCCAGACATCGCTGTTGTTCATCCAGCTGCCCGTCCTGCCGTTGAAAGGCACCCGTCTCCGGCCATGCGCACCCTGCCCACCGCCCTGATGCTGACCTCGCTGGTGACCGCCTGGAGCGTGTCGGGGATCGCCCTGTCGGCAGTGGCTGCGGACAGTAAGGCGCCGGCCGCGGTGAACGCCCCGGCCAACCCATCCGCCACCATGGCCGCGGCCTTCGAAGCCAAGGTCAAGCCGTTGCTGGCCACCTACTGCAGCGCCTGCCATGGGGCCGAGAAGCACAAGGGCGATGTCGACTTCTCCACCGTACGCAACGGCGAGCAGGCAATCGGACAGACCGTCCTATGGAGGAGCACGCTCGCCAAGCTCACCGATCAGGAAATGCCGCCCGCCAAGGCCAAGGAGCAGCCCAGCAGCGAGGAGCGCCAGGCGCTGATGGCGTGGATGCAGGGCCTCAAGCGCCTGCAGGCCCCCGATCCAGGCCCGCTGGTCATCCGCCGGCTCGCGCGCGTCGAATACGACAACACCATCCGCGACCTCTTCGGCGTCGACCTCAAGGCCGGTTCCGATCTGCCGGCCGATGCGCCCGGCGAGGGCTTCGACAATTCCATCTCGCCACTGCTGATGGAGAAGTACCTGCTCGCCGCCGACGACATCCTCGACCGCATCATCACTCCCGACCAGTACCACCTCCTGACCCCGGCCGGACAGCTCGGGGCGATCATCGCCGGCGTCCCCGAGGAGGGCAAGCCGGATGGCAAGACGCGTGTGTTCACCTCGCCCGCCGAGTTCACCACCGTGCTGAGCCTGCCCGCCGAAGGCACCTACACCATCCGCTTCAAGGCCGGTGCCGAGACCTTCGATAGGGACCCGGTGCGCGTCGGCGTGCGCTTCGATGGCCAGTTCGTCCAGGAGCAGTACATCACCGCAACCACCAAGCATCCGGCCACCTACTCCTTCACCACCAAGCTGGTGGCGGGCAAGACCCGGCTGTCGCTGGTGTTCATCAACCCGGTGGGCTCGGTCGCCTCCGCTGCGGCACCGGCTCCCGCTGGCGCGCCGCCGCCGGCCGGCGCCGCCGCCAGGAAGACCCCTGCGGCACCCGCCAAGAGCGATCCGCCGCCATCCCAGTCGCGCACCTTGCTGATCGAGAGCCTGGAGATCACCGGACCCCCGGCGCACATGGCCGGCGATGCGCAACGCCGGGTGTTCGTGGTCTCGCCCGGCAAGGACCTCAGCAAGCGCGATGCGGCGCAGAAGATCGCCGAGGCCTTCGCCTACCGCGCCTACCGCCGTCCGCCGACCACCGTGGAGATCCAGGCGCTGGTCAAGATCTTCGGCTTCGGCAACGACCAGGACGAGGTGTTCAACGAATCGATCAAGCTCATGCTCAAGGCGGTGCTGGTCTCGCCCCAGTTCCTCTACCGCACCCCCGATGACCGCGCCAACGCCACCGTCAACACCGCAGTGGTCCCGGTCGGCGATTTCGAACTCGCCTCGCGGCTCTCCTACTTCCTGTGGGCGACCATGCCCGACGACGAGCTGCTCAAGCTCGCCCAGGGCGGCACGCTGCACGATCCGGCGGTGCTCACCGCCCAGGTCAAGCGCCTGATGAAGGACCCCCGCTCGCACGCCCTGGCCGAGAACTTCGCCTTACCCTGGCTCGGGCTCGACCGCCTCGCCGAGCTCACCCTTGACGAGAAGAAGTTCCCGGGGGTCGGCAAGGAGCTGCGCCAGGCGATGAGCGATGAGGGGACGGTGTTCTTCGAGAGCCTGATGCACGACAGCGGCAGCGTGCTCGACTTCATCGACAGCGACTACGCCTGGATGAACGGCCTGACCGCCAAGCTCTACGGCAACGACATGGTCAAGGGCCCGAAGATGCAGAAGGTGCATCTCGACGACAACAACCGCGGCGGCGCCGTGACCATGCCCGGCGTGCTGATGGCCACCTCGACGCCCAACCGCACCAGCCCGGTCAAGCGTGGCAAGTGGGTGCTCGAGCAGCTGCTCGGCGCCTCGCCGCCACCGCCGCCGCCCAATGTCCCGGCCCTCGACAAGCAGGACGTGCCGGAGAATGCCAAGCTCACCCTGCGCCAGCGCACCGAGCGCCATCGCGACGATCCCGCCTGCGTCAGCTGCCACCGGGTGATGGATCCGATCGGCTTCGGGCTCGAGAATTTCGACGCCATCGGCCGCTGGCGCAACATGGATGACACCGGCGGCACGGTCGATTCCATCGGCGAACTGCCCGGCAAGCAGCGCTTCACCTCGCCGGCCGAGCTCAAGCGCATACTGATGGTGCGCAAGGACGAGTTCCTGCGCACTTTCACCGGCAAGCTGCTGGCCTTCGCCCTCGGACGCAAGATCTCGGGCTATGACGAGGTGGTGGTCGACGACCTCGTGGCACAGATGGCCAAGGACGAGTACAAGCTCGACGCCCTCATCATCCGCATCGCCACCAGCTATCCCTTCCTCAATCGCCAGATCCTGCACGCCACGCCGCAATAGCTCCCCGCCGACCCCCCGCGACAAGGACCACGCCATGCCACGCTTCACCGCGCTCTCACGCCGCACCTGCCTCAAGGGCCTGGGGGTGGCCATGGCCCTCCCCCTGCTGGAGACCATGGGCTGGGCCGACACCCCCAAAGGGGCGTTGAAGAACCCGGTGCGCATGGCCTTCCTGTCGTCGCCCTTCGGCGTCTATCCGGATGCCTTCTGGCCCAAGGACGCCAAGACCTTCGGACCCGCAGGCGTGATCCCGCCCACCCTCGAACCGCTGCGGGCGATGCTTGGCGACTGCCTGATCCTCGAAGGCGTCCAGAATCCAGGCGTCAACGCCACCAAAGGCTCCACCCACCTGGTCGAGACCTCGGCCTGGCTCACCTGCACCGCACCCAAGGGCGGTGGCATGGTCGAGACCGGCGTCTCGGCCGACCAGATCGCGGCCCTGCAGATCGGCGCCTATACCGCCATCCCGTCGCTCGAACTCGGCATCCAGGACTCGAACTTCAGCCACACCGGCGAGGACGGCTTCGCCGGCGCATACTACGACACCATCTCGTACCGCACGCCGACCCAGCCGATCCCGTGCGAGAACAGCCCGCGCTCGGTGCTCAAACGGCTGTTCTCCTCCAGGAGGTCGATGCCCAAGCGCCATTCCTCCAGCGGCGGCGCGGCAGCGATCGGCGGCGGTGCCGAGGAGGAGAACGGCCCGTCGCTCGACCAGTCGATGCTCGACGTGGTGATGGAGAGCACCGCCGAGCTGCGCAAGCACATCAGCGACCCGGACCAGCGCATCGTCGACGAGTACCTCGACGGGGTGCGCTCGCTGGAGAAGCGCGTCGCCGCGATCGAGAAGCAGCAGGCTGATGCGGCGCGCGCCAAGCAGGCCAAGGGCAATCCCAAGAGCGGCCTGAAGTACTCCGACCCGATCGATGTGACGCTCAACGATACCAAGTGGAGCGAGCATGTGAAGGTCATGGGCGATCTGATGATCCTCGCCTTCCAGACCGACCTGACGCGCATCGTGACCCTGGTGTTCGAGCACCCGTTCGGGATCAGCTACCCCGAATTGGGCTTCACCGAGGCCCACCACGAATGCAGCCACCACGACAATAAGAAAGAGAAGATCGACAAGCTGCTCAGGATCGAGAAGTTCCATATCGAGCAGTTCGCCTACATCATCGGGCGCATGAAGACGCTGCTCGACGGCAATGGCACGCTGCTGGACAACAGCATGGTGCTCTGGGGCTCGGGGATGGGCTATGGATTTCAGCACAGCAACAACAACCTGCCGACCATCCTCGCCGGGCGCGGCGGCGGCACCATCCGCACCGGGCGCTTCGCGCGTGCCACCGGCAACCAGGGCGACCTGCTGATGGCCATCCTGGCGCGCGCCGGCTGCGCTCCCGACCGCACCATCGGCAGCGGCACCAAGCCGTCGAACGACCTCGCCTGAATCCAGGGCATCGCCTGAGCAGGCACTGGCGCGGCTGGTCTTCAGCCCGCGAGGCGGGGGCCGCTCGCGGGGTTTGGCATGGGGCTCTTCGCGCCTGCATCAGAGCAGCCCCGTTCCTGCCGTTCCCAGCGCAATCGCCCTGCGGGTCGCCGTCCAACCGCAAGCGGTTCCACGCATGGTTGCCGCTTGCTCCGATGGAGTCCGGAGTCGTCGCGGAAGCCGTCATCGAATGGGCTCAGGCTGCGTGCTCTGGAATTCCGGTCGACATATCACTGCCTCTGCTGCATCGCCGTCTAACCGCTGCCTTGCACGATATCCCGAAGTGGCCCAGCATTTCGACCGCTCGCTCTCCAAGCACGGAGGCGATTGGAAGGGTCAGTGCCCGATGCTGCTGAGCAGCTGTGATCCCTGGCTGTCCGGTGCCGCCTCGGCCATGCGCACCCACCAGTCATGCACATGCGCCCGGATCTGGTCCCGGCTCGCGCGGAAGCGCTCCAGACGCCCTTCATCGTCCATCTCGCCCTGCAGGGGATCATCGGTCGGCCAGCGTTCGATCGCCAAGGCACCCGGGAAGAGGCGCGGGCTGCCCGCCTCATCCGCATGGGTCAGCAGGACGGCGAACTGGAAGGCGGCTTGGCCGAAGAAGCGCTGCGCGCTCTTGCTCGCCTGGCCTGCGAGATCCAGGCCGACTTCGCCCATCACCCGCACGGTCAGCGGATGCAGCGGCTGCGGGCGGATGCCGCCGCTGCACGCCTCGACGCGCTGGCCGCCGACATCGCGCAGGAAGGCCTCCGCCATCTGGCTGCGGACGGCATTCTCGACATCCAGGGCGATGATGCGGATGCGCTCGACGCGACGGGTCATGACCGCAGGCTCCGGCCGCATCGCCTGCCCTGGCGGCGCGCCGTCCCAGAAGCGTCGCAATGCGGCATGGTCAATGGCGTGGTCCGTCGCGCAATCAGGTGCGCAGGGCACAGGACAGGGCCTGCTGGCCAGCGGAATGCGGCGGAGCCGAGGCAAGGTGGCCTGTGGCATAGGATGGTGGCGGCAGAGCCGATCGTTGATTCACCAAGGCTGCTCATCGTCGATACCGCCCTTCATGGCAGCTTCATGAATTAACCCGAGTGCGGACAGCCACCCTATCAGGAGGCAGATGCCGCCACGCCTGCTATGGCGGCGGCGGTGGCGGTGGCTGCTGCGGTACTCCGCTCAAGCGCCGAGCGCTCGAGCGCGGAGATCAGCTGGAGCTTGTTGGCCGCGTTATGGGCAGCGACCTTGTAGCATTCGGCTAGGGTCGGATAGTTGAAGACGGTGGTCAGGAAATAGTCGAGCCCGCCACCCAGGCCGATCACCGCCTGCCCGATATGGACCAGCTCGGTGGCGCCCGAACCGATGCAGTGCACCCCGAGCAGCCGGCGATCGCGGCGATCGAAGAGCATCTTGAACATGCCGGCATCGTCACCCAGGATGTGGCCACGCGAGATCTCGTTGTAGCGGGCGATGCCGCTCTCATAGGGGATCTTGGCCTTGGTGAGCTCCTCCTCGGTGGCGCCCACCATGGAGATCTCCGGGATGGCATAGATGCCGATGGGGAAATTCCTGCCCATGGGGACGGCCGGTGCGCCGAACAGGTGGCACGCGGCCAGGCGGCCTTGCTCGCCCGAGGTTGCGGCCAGGGCGGGGAAGCCGATGACATCGCCGGCCGCGGCGATGGTGGGCACGCTGGTCCGGTAGCTGGCATCCACGGCGATGCGCCCCCGCTCGTCGGCCGTGATGCCGACCGCCTCGAGCCCGAGGCCCTCGGTGGCGCCGACGCGACCGGCGGAAAACAGCACCACATCGGCGGCCAGATGCTTGCCGGATTCCAGCAGGATGAGGCCCTGCCGATGACGGCCATCGATGATCTCGATGCGCTCCACCACCTCGTTGCCGCGGAAGATGACGTTCTTCTTGCGCATCTGGTGGATCAGCTCATCGACGATCTCATGATCGAGGAATTCCAATGGCCGGGGCCGGCGATCGATGATGGTGACCTCGACACCGAGCGCCGCGAACATGCTGGCATATTCGATGCCGATGACTCCGGCGCCGATCACCGCCAGACTGCGGGGCAGGCTGCGCAGGCCGAGCAGCCCGTCGGAGGTCATCACCGTGACGCCATCGCATGGTACGCCGGGCGGTTCGCTGGGCCGTGTGCCGACCGCAATCAGCAGGTGGTCGCCGTGCAGGACCACCCGTCCGCCCACCCCCTCGACCTCGACGCTGGTCGCGGTGATCAGTCGCGCCGCGCCGCGGAAGACCTCGATGTCATTGCGCCGGAGGTTGTCCTCGACCACATGGATCTCGCGGTCGATGACGTACTGCACATGGGTCAGCAGCTGCTCCATGGTCGGTCGCACCCGGGTGCGCGTATCTCCGGCGAGCCCAGGGCGGCTGAAGGAGCGTTGCACCGCTTCGCGGAAGGTCTTCGAGGGGATGGTGCCGGTCTCGACGCACACGCCGCCGATGCAGCGCTGCCGTTCGATCACCGCCACGCGCTTGCCGAGCTTGGCCGCTTGGATGGCGGCACGTTGGCCGGCGGGACCGCTGCCGATGCAGATCAGGTCGAAGGAGAGGACCGAGTCACCCGTCATGGCCTATTCCTGGTGAGTGGATGCGCTGATGCCCGATTCCTGGTTCCTGACACCATCACCTGCTGCACGACGAACCATGTGAGCGTCGGTCACGCGGGTGTGAGGCTGACCTTCGCCTGGGAATGTGAATATCGTGCAAAGAATCGATGAGGGCCGGTCATCCAATGGCTGCGCGTGCGGAAGCGCTTGGCGATGCCACGGTTCGGGCTACGGTAGAGCCCACCAGGAGCCCCGCCATGGCCGCATCTCTCGACAAGAGCCGGAAGCTCCTGCAGTCCGACGATGAACTGAGCGCACGCGACACCAAGAAGATCCTCAAGCGGATCGTCAAGGTGGTCGCCCGGCAGGAGGAGGATATCTCCAGCCTGACACGTGAAGTCCACGCCCTGCGCAGCCAGGTCCACCCCGAGAAGTATGTGCTCACTGCGACACCGCCTGCTGCGGATGCGACCTCAGCCGGCAAGGCTTCGGGAAAGGCCAAGGCCAAAGACGCCGGCACGTCAAAGAGCGCCCTCAAGGCGGTAAAGTCCACGACCTGAACGACACGGCGCCGTCGTCTCCTCACCGGGTGACCGCATGGCATGTCGAACCTGTCCGATGGTGGGTCCTGCTCCCGCATCCGTTCTTCGCGCTACCCGTATGCTTCCGCAGACCTGATGACTCGCTCCCAGTTCGACGTACCGCCGCAGAACGGAGACGTCGAGCTGCTGGTGATGATCGAGGTTGCGCACGTCCCGAGCGCGTCACCTGGTCGCCGCCGCCATCAGCAATGCGCCCACCACCTCGTCCATGGATGCGGCTGGCGGCTCGTCGCTCGGAATGCTCACCCCGTTGGTGATGGTGGCCTCGTCCTGCTGGAGGACGCATGGACGCAGCCTCCCGTCGTGCGCACGGGGGCGACGGACGGAATCCAGATGCCTGATTGGCCATCGCCATCCTGGCTAGGGCGTTTCCACCGCGAATCCGATTGAAACGCCCGCCTCGATCAAAAGTATAACGATGTACTTATCATCCAGGCCATCCCTCGCTCAAGGTCAGACATGCTGCGCATACCACTCGCCCTGCTTGCCATTGCATCCCTGTATCCTATTGCCGTAGCAGTGGATGCGACGCAGTCGCAAGCGACTTCTGGCTGGCAGCCAGCAGGATGGGGTGGAGGCGCCCTGTACTTCGCCGCCGCCTGGCATCCGACCGACCCCCAGGTGCTCTACCTGGGCAGCGATTGCGCCGGCGTCTACCGGACAGCCGACCAGGCGCAGCATTGGACCTTCGCCAACCAGGGCATTCGCAATTATGCCGTCTACAGCCTGGCGGTCAGCCCGGCCGCGCCGGATCTCGTCTACATGCTCACCGATGGCGGCCTGTGCAAGAGCACCGACCGCGCCCAGACCTGGAGCTTCATCGCCGACAGCGATGAGCATAAGCTCGACATCCAGTCCGCCCGCTCCAAGTCGATCCGCGCCATCGCCATCGATCCGGTCAATGCCGAGATCGTCTATGCCGGCTCGCGCACCGGCAGGTTGTTCAAATCGGTGACCGGCGGCGCATCCTGGCGCGAACTGCCTTATCGCGACAGCCTGCCGCACCCGGGCGCACCGCCCGCCTTCCATGGTGCAGGCAGCCTGGTGCTCAGCGTCAGCCCGGCGGCAAGCGCTACCGATGTCAGCGGACGGGTGAGCAAATTCTTCGGCCCCGGCGCCCAGGCCAAAGACTGGTCCGCTTATGCGCGGCTGTCCATCCACTTCCGCATCCCCGAGCAGGCTCCCGCGGTCCAGGTGGCGCTGGTGGTCCAGACCGGTGCCGCCTGGCGCTGGCAGCAAGGGCCCTGGTCCACCGGCACACCGGGAACCTGGAGCGAGGCGGCCCTGGACCTCACCGCCATCCAGGGACTCTCAGCGGTGGACATGGTGCATGTGGTGGTGCAGTCGCCCCAGGCGACCTGGACAGGCGAGGTGCTGATCGACGCCCTCGCCCTGGAGAAGACCGGTTCAGGGGCTGCTCCTGCCGCAGGACCAGCCGAGCTGATCGCCGATTGGGAGGTCCCCGGCAATGCCGATGGCTGGGTCGCCAACCACGATGGCACGGATTCCCACCGCATCACCGCCGTACGCCAGTCGCAGCGGGCGCATGAGGGCGATGTGCTCTCGTCGGTCGCCATCGCGCCGAGCAACCCGTCCCTGGTGTTCGCCACCAATACCGAGCAGGGCATCTTCCGCAGCGAAGATGCCGGAACGACCTGGAGCGTCGTCGTCCCGGGCATCACGGCCATGCAGGCCGCGGTCGCCGCCCACGATCCCAGCTCGGTGTGGGCCGCGTGCGGCGAAGCGGGCCTGCGGCATTCCACCGATGGCGGGCGCACCTGGGCTGCCGTATATCCCGACCCGACGCGCAAGACCGCCATGATAGAAGTGGCCCTGGCGGTGAAGGGAGAAGGACGGGTCTATGCCATCGGCAACCGCGGGTGGGGCGGGTGCCTGTACCGCAGCGACGATCAGGGCACGACCTGGACCACCTCGACCAGCGTACGCCTCGGGCTGCCCGGCGATCCGACCCTGCCGCAGGATCCCGGGTCTCTCAGCATGGTGACCAATATCGCCATCAATCCCCAGGATCCCGACCAGCTGCTGATCGCAGCCAATTGGCGCAATGTCTTCAGCGCAGACGGCGGCAGGACCCTGGTCGAGCGCTCGACCGGAGCGGACAACACCTGCATCACCGACATCCAGTTCTCCGGTGGCAAGACCTACGCCACCGCCATGGATGAGGGCCTGATGGTCTCGGAGAATGACGGCGGGGAATGGCGGCAGCTGCTGCCGCTGCGCTGGGATCCCGAGATCAGCGGCCATTTCTGGCGCGTGCGCGTCGCCCAGGTGGGCGCTGCGACGCGCATCGTCACCACCTCGTCGCCGTGGAAGTCGTTCGGCGATGCGAGCTGCGCGAATCGCGCCTTCGTCAGCGCCGATGGCGGCGCGACCTTCGCCGTCGCCCGCGATGGCCTGCCGGGCTACGTCCCCGCCATCAACTGCGCCTGGCGGCGCAGCTTCCCGCGCGCCCTCGCCGCCGACCCCAGCCACCCGGAAGTCCTCTATCTCGGAATGGACGGCGATCCCGGTCCGGATGCCAACCATCAGGGCGGCGGGGTGTTCCGCTCCGGCGACGGCGGGGTGCACTGGACCCGCTGCGCCGGCCAGCCTGGCGGGCGTCGCATGTTCTACGGCCTGGTCGTCGACCCCAGCGAGCCCAAGCGCGTGTTCTGGAGCAGCTGCGGGGCCGGTGGCGGGGTCTGGCGCAGCGAGGACGAGGGGCGCTCCTGGGCGCATGTCTTCCAGAACGATTCCTGGTGCTTCAATTGCGAGATCTCCCCGTCGGGGATGATCCTGGCCGGCGGCAGCCAGCTCTACTGCAGCAGCGACCATGGCACCACCTGGCGCACGATCTCGCGCTTCACCGAGGATCCGGTCATCGTCGGCATCGCCATCGATCCTGCCGACGAGAAGCGCATCTGGATCAGCCGCACCACCTGGGATGGCAGTTCCCGCGGCGGCATCTACCGCACCACCGATGGCGGCGGTGCATGGAGCGACATCACCGGGGACATCCCCTACCGCAAACCGTTGGTGCTGCGCTACCAGGAGGCCAGCCACGTGCTCTGGGCCGGCGGAGTCGGACTGTTCCGGCTCAAGCAATAGCGTCCGCTGATCCGGCGAGGACGGCTCAGCGGTCGCGCACGCTGCGGGCCGGGGTCGATTCGCCGACCAGCACGCGCGCGGTGACGGTCATCGCGCTGAGTGCGCAGGCGCGATCATGCACATGCCGCAGCATGAGCTCGGCCGCGATGCGCCCCATCCTCGCGCGCTCGAAGCAGGCCCGGGTCAGCCAGGGCGCCAGCGAGGTGAACTGGTGGCTCTCATCGCAGCACGCCATCGGCTGGTGCGGCGGGAGGCAGTTGGGCAGGCGCAGGGCGGTGGTCGAATCGATCGCCAGGACCAGGGTCTCCTGATCCGGCCCGCAGGCGGTGATCGATTCCTCGAAGCCCCCTGCCCAGGTCGCCACGCCATTGTAGATGCAGGAGACGCCAGGGACCGCATTCGCCGCATCCCTTATCCCGGCAGCGCGTTCGAGATAGCTGAAATGGCTCGCCGCATCCCATCCGCCGGCAATGATGAACCGCCGGTAGCCGAGCCCGATGGTGATGTCCATCACCGCGCGCGCAGCGGCATATTCATCGCGGCAGACGGTTGCCAGGCCCGCTCTCGGCTCGACATTGATGTAGACGGCGGGTATCGCCGCATGCGCCAGGAACTGCTCCAGCTCCGGCGTGCTGTAGTCGAGCACGATCACGGCATCGGCGCTGCGATCGACCAGCCGGGCCACGGCGAAGGCAGGATCGGTTCTCGGGTAGAACAGCAGCGAGAGCGCATAGCTGTCAGCCGCCAGCGCGGTGGAGATGCCGTTGATGAATTCGTAGCTGATGTATTCGGCATGGCCGTCCGGATCAGCCGAGACCAGCACCGCCATGGCATGATGACGGCCAGATCGCAGCCGCTTCGCGGGACCATTGGCGATATAGCCCATGCGCTTGGCCAGGGCGGTGATCTCCTCGACGCGGCGCTTCCCCTTCGGCGTGTTGGCCTTGTAGTAGCCGCGCAGGATCTTCGACACCCCGGCCACCGACATGCCGCAGGCGGCGGAGATGTGGCGAAGCGTGACGGGATCGGTATCGGCCATGGCTCTGTGGTGGCGATGCTACCAGGCGATGCCCGGTTGTGTAGGCGGCGAACCGCCAGCTTTGCGGCCCATGCTCATCGGCCGGCTGCCGGCATCGCCAGCGCCAGCACGTAGGCTTCCCACTCCATGCGAAAGGCCGCCATGTCGGGATTGCCCAGCACCGCCTGCAGGGTGCGGTACCCGCTCGGGTCCTCCTCCTGGTGCGCGACGACGTCGCGATAGAAGCGCTGCAGCAGGCCCTTCTCCTGCAGGTAGTAGCAGAGGTAGCGCGCCACGCCGTAATTCACCCCGGTGTTGATGCCGTAGTAGTCGGCGGCCGGCAGGGAGGTCAGCAGAGCGAAGGCGGGGGCGCTGCCGGCCCTCAGCGCAGTCTGCAATCCCGGCAGCCGCCAATTGATCCCGCCGGCGATGCGCCCATGGCGCTCCTCGCACTGCTCGTACAGCGAGGCCAGACCTTCGTTGAACCAGGTCGGGCAGGCAGGGAAGTTCCCGCGCATGAAGGCATGGGTCATCTCATGCACCAGTGTGCCGCCGCCGGTCGCGATGTTCATCACCAGGGCATGCTGCGCGCTCGAGCAGTACCCATAGGGGGATATCGGCGGCGCCCCGAAGAGGGACGGGGCCTGGCTGTCGTAGGACTCCTTGTCCTTGAACAGCCAGATGTCGTAGATGCGGTCCGGATCCTTGGCGAAGTACTCCTGGCGAAGGCGGTCGCTGGCCCAGCGGACGATGCGCGTCGCATGATCGCGCACCATCGCTGCAGGCTCATCGCCGATGACCACGAAGGGCTGTTCGATGCGGATGGTGAACCCCGGCGGCGGCCTGGGACTGATCATCGCCGCATGCGCGGTCAGCTCGCCGAGGGGGAAGTGGTCGGGGGAAGGGTCCTCCGCCCCCGCCAGGATGGCACCTGGCGCCAGCAGCATGCAGGCTGCGACCAGGGCGGCAGCAGGCATCGTCATCAGCCACCTCCTGGTCATGGCCGCCAGCCGTCCGGGGCGCTGCGGCGGTGGTGGCCAGCATGCGTCCTTGCCCGCTCGGAATTGCGGCGCCATCGTCCGCACGAGTATACCACCGGAGATGGCTGGTGCGCCAGTGATCTCGACCCTGGTGCGGGCCATGGGCATCTCCCGGTGCCACCGCCATCCAGGGACGGCTCACTCATGGTGGCGTGCGCCTGGCGCTCCCGCGCTCATGCGGTGCCATGCGGCTGACCACTATCCCAGGGAGACGCTGCACCCCCCTCGCAGTGGCGTCCGGCAGGGAGCCTGCCATGGTAGCGCCCATGCCTGCCCATCTCCGAGAACCAGCCGCTTCAGCACCGGCCGTCCTGGCCCTGCCGAAACGCCTCACGATGGGCAGCCGGGGGGCCATCCTGCTGGCCGGATTGCTGCTGCTCGGCGCCCACCGGCCGTGCCTGGCAGGCGATGCGCCGCCGCTGCCCGGCAACCACCCCCCGGGCTTCGTCACGCCGACACCCGATGCGGTGATCCACCTCTATCCGGGCGACGCTCCCGGCCTGATCGCCGGCGCCAAGCCCGAGACCTGCGTCAACGAGCGCTTCGCCAACGTCTCGGTGCCGCTGCTGTCCGTCTACCTGCCGCAGCAGCCGACGAGCGGCAGGACCGCGCTGATCATCTGCGCCGGCGGCGGCTACTCCCACCTCGCGATGTGCCTGCATGTGGAGAATGTGGTCAAGGTGCTGACCGAGCGCGGCATCGTCGTGTTCGGGCTCAAATACCGTACCCGCTATGCCACCAACAACGTGGTGGCGGATGCCCTCGCCGATGGCCAACGTGCCGTGCGCCTGGTACGCAGCCGGGCGGTGGAATGGGGCATCGACCCGCGACGCATCGGCGTGCAGGGCTATTCGGCCGGCGCCCACCTCTGCCTCACCCTCGCCTGCCACTTCGATGACGGCGCGCCCGGATCCGCGGACCCGGTCGAGCGCGTGGGCTGCCGCCCGGATTTCTGCGCGCTGATGAGCCCCTGGCCGGACAACCAGCCGATCTCCGCCTTCCCGCTGACGACGCATGCACCACCGACGTTCATCGCCAGCGCCCGCGATGACACCACCGCCCCCTTCACCTTCGCCCAGGCCATCGACACGACGCTGACGGCGCTGGGTGTGGCCGATCAGTTCTTCGCAGTCGATGCCGGCGGCCATGCCGCATTCCATGTAGGCATGCGCGAGATCCCCGGCAGCCATTGGCCGGAGACCTTCTTCCCCTGGCTGGTGCGCATCGGCCTGCTGCACTGAGGTGGGCCTGGGGGCGGCTCCAGTGGCGATCCGCTGAGCCCCCGGTGCACCCGACCGGCCGCAGGCCAGCTGCCCCCGAGGCCGCGCAGGCACCCGGTGTAGACGGATGTAGGGTCGGGCTGAAGCGTTTCATTCCGCTTGGTTTGGCTGTTGAAGCTCTGTTGGCGCTGCTCCATTGCGCCTTGTCCAACCTGGACTTGCAGTGATCATCGTCGACAGCCATGGCCACCGCCCCACCATCCATGCCCATCATCGGTGTCTGCACCATCGACTACCGCAATCCGATCGTGGCGCGCTACCTGGAAGGTATCCTGGAAGCCGCCCGCGCCTGCGGCTATCGCGTCAATCTCCTGACCATCCCAGAGCACGAAGCGACCACCCTCATCGATGCCCAGCTGCGACCACCGCTGATCGCCTCCAGCGAGCTGCGCGGATTGGTCTTCATCCATCGCTGGCCGGCGGCGGTGCTGGCTGAACTCGGCCGTCGCATGCCCTGCGTGAGCCTGGTCCATGACGCGCCTTCTTCGGACATTGGCGTGGTCACCATGGATCATGCCAGCGGCGTCCACCTGCTGATGGAGCATCTGCATGAGCTGGGTCACCGCCGTATCGGCTATTTCGGCAAGAACACCGAGCTGACCTGGGCGAAAGAGCGCTATCTCGCCTACAATGCCTTCCTCGATGAACGCCAGCTGATCCACGATGTGCGCTGCAGCATCCCGCTGTCGACCACCGGCCTGCAGACCGGGGAAGGCTCCTGGGACGGCGCGCTCGATCAGGCGCTCACGCGCTCGCGCTCCGGCTTCACTGCCTGGGTCTGCCCGTCTGGACGCACTGCGCACCATCTGCGTCTCCACCTGGTCCAGCATGGCATCAGCATCCCCCAGCAGGTCTCACTGGCGGTATTCGATGCCGTGACGGCACCGGATGAGGAGTTCACCCGCCTCGATATCGATCATCACCATCTCGGCAGCCTGGCGCTGCGCCAGGTGGTCGAACGCATCGAGTCGCCGAGCGCCAAGGCATCGGTGACCGTGGTGCCCTGCTCATTCCATGCCGGTCGGTCCACGGCGGCCAAGGCCTCGTAGCCGCTGGTGATCGCTCGGACGGCAGCGGGACAGGCGCTGGCAGGTCCGCCAAGCGCTCCTTCCTCCGCCGCCTGGCTGGATTGGACTCATCTGCGCCGCGACCTGATGATCAGCTGGGTGCGCAGCACCAGCAGGAGCAGGCCTGCCAGGGCGCTGACGCCCGATCCCGGCCCGCACTTGAAGAAGTTCGAGCTGCCGTTCGATGAGGAGGATTGCGAAGCGGCGACGGTGGCGGAGGTGATGGTCAAGCTGCCCGGGACGAAGACGATGGCATAATTGCTGTCCGTCGCACCGCTGGCGGTGATCGGGTAGACGCCAGCCGGGCTGCTCGAGGTCGCCACCGTGCTCAGCACCACCGGCGAGGTGAGGCTGGCGCTGGTATCGCCATTGACGAAGCCGACGTAGTTGGCTGTCAGCGTCGGGATTGCGGCTCCAGCGACGATGCTCAGATTGTTGGCGGTGATGGTCAGCGGCACGGTGTTGACGTGCAGCGGCTCGGTGGTCGTCACCGTGGCATAATCGAGCGTGTCGGTCGGGGTGAAGGTGACCGATAGGGTCTGCGCACCGGCCGCCAGGACGGTGCCCGTGTTCGGCGTGTAGGCGAAGGCACCGGCGACGAACGGATTGGTCACCGCATTCAGCTGGGTCGACGTCAGCGGCGTGCCATATGAGATCGCAGCTGGGGCTGCCCACACCACGATGGGCGTGGTCTGCACGTGGTAGGTGAAGGCCGAGGGATCGGTCACCGAACCGAATGAGGTCGTCAGCACGACATCGACAAGCCCGGCGCTGCCCGCTGGCGTGACGCAGGTCACGGTGGTCTGGTTGACCACCGTGACCGCGGTCGCGGCAGTGCCGCCGAAGGTGACGCCGAGCGTGCCATCAAGCGAGGAGCCGGTGATGGTCACCAGCGTTCCGCCGGCGAGAGAGCCATTGACCGGTGCGATGCCGGTGATGTTCGGCGTGCCCTCGTAGACATAGGAGTTCGCATTCGTGGCGGTCCCCGCCAGGGTGGTCACGGCGACGTTCACCGGCCCAGCGCTGGCCTGGAGCGGCGTCACGCAGGTCAATGACGTCGGGCTGTTGACGGTGATGCTGGTGGCGGCGGTTCCCCCGAAGGTCACCGCGCTGGCGCCGGTCAGGTTGGTGCCGGTGATCGTCACCGTCGAGCCGCCAGCCAGCGGTCCGAAGCCGGGGGCGACCCCGGTGATCGTCGGAGCAGAGGTCAGGAAGGTGTAGGCGCCCGCATCCGTCACCACGCCGACTGGCGTGGTCAGGACCACGCTGACGACACCCTCGGTGGCAGCCGGCGTGATGCAGGTCACCGAGGTCTGGCTGACCACCGTCACTGAGGTCGCGGCGATGCCGCCGAAGGTGACGCCGGTGGTCGCGAGCAGGTTGGTCCCGGTGATCGTCACCTTCGTGCCGCCATTGACCGTGCCGCTGATCGGGGACAGCGGGGGGGCGATGGTAGGTGCCCCCTGGTAGGTGAAGGCTCCGGTATCGGTCACCGACACCAGCGGTGTCGCCACGGTCACATTGGCCGGTCCTGCTGAGCCTGGCGGGGTGGTGCAGACCACCGAGGTCGCCGAGACGCTGACCAGCGTCGCAGCCGAGCCTCCGACCGTCACGCCGGTGGTGGAACCGAGATTGCTGCCGGTGATCGTCAGGGTGGTTCCACCAGTCAGGGCACCGACCGTGGGCGATAGGCTGGCGATCTGCGGTCCGGAGCTGATGGTCATGGTCGCCACGGGATCACCAGGGACGTTGTCGTTGATGAACCAGTAGCTGGTGCTCGGCTGCAGGGTGATGGTCACCAGCTTCCCCGCCGCCGTGGCCTTGGGGATGATATTGAGCAGCACCGGCGACGGCGAGCCGACGCTGGCCAGCAGCGAACTGCTGGTGGGCGTGCTCAGCAAGGTGCCGGTCGAGGAGGTCACGGTCATGGTATAATCGGTGCCAAGCTGAGCCGATCCCGAGACGGTGAATGGGACGCTCAACGGAGTGCCCGCATAGTTGGTGGGGGTCAGCAGGAAGGAACCCGTCACCCCCGGCACCAGTGCGGCGGTCGCCGCCGAGGTGGTGATCGCCAAGGTCGGGGCCTGGTTGATCAGCCAGACGGTCTGCGGTGCCGTGCCGGCGATGGTGTAGCCAGGCCCTGAGGTCAGCGTCAGGGTGACCGGCAGCGGCTGGTGCGCGCTGTTGTCGTCGAGCGGGACGACGGCGAGCGTGACCGAGTTCGCACCGGCGGGGATGATGACGGAGCCCGTCAGGGTGGCATTGTTCATCACCACTGTCGATTCGGCAGGTGGATTGACCGATTGGTTGAGCTGGACGATCTGGTAGTTGGTCCCGGCCACCGCATAGCCGGCACCGCCGGAGGCGATGAAGTTCACGTCGACCGGCCCGTTCACCCCATTGGGCAGGGAAACGGTGATCAGGCCGTCATCCGAGACGAAGTGATCCACTGGCGAGGTCACCAGCGCATAGCCCAGGGGCGGCTGGGTGACCGCCGGATAGCCCAGGGTGCCGAGCTGGGAGGGGATCTGCACCAGCGGGGCGCCCGCCACCGTACCGCTGATGCTGGCGCTGGTGGTGAAGGTCAGCGGATATGCCGTCGCCGGCAGGGTGATGGACAGGGTGGCCGAGGTCGTCGTCGACAAGGTGTAGGTATTGCTGCCGCTCGTCAGCAGGGTGAGGATCACGGTTTTGGTGCCGAGTTCGTCGATCAGCGGCGTAACCACCACCGGGCTGCCCTGCGAAGATCCGATCTGCACGGTGGTCGAACTGCCGGTATTGGTGGTCACCGAATAGTCGGTGCCCAGGACGGCGGTGCCGCTCAGCGCGAAGTTCACCACATAGGGCGTGCCGTTGTAGAACGGCGCGCCGCTGGCATTGGTCGGCACGATGGTGAAGGACCCGCTGGTCGAGGGAACGACCGCATTGGTGGTCGCGCCCAGGGTGATGATCGGCGCATCGCTGATGATCTGGCCAGAGGCGGAGGTGGTCAGGGGAAGCGCAGTGACCGAAGAGACGACTGGAGCCGCCGGTAGCGCATAGTATCCATAGGTGGAGGACTGGAGGGTCAGCGACACCGGGAGCGGCGCATGCGAGGTTGCCTGCTCGATCGGGACCAGGCGGATGAATACCGACGTCGAACCGCTGGTGCTCGGCGGCAGGACGATCGTTCCCGTGGTGCTGGTCGGGGAGGTCAGCAGCGAGTTGCCGTTGATGTCGGTGATGTCGTAGTTCACTCCCGGGAGAGCGGCCGGGGTCCCGCTCGAAACCACGAACGGGATGGTCACCGGGACGGTGGTGGTCGTGGCAGCGGAGGAGTTGGCCAGGGTGGTGAGCGATACCTGGAAGAGGCCGTCGTCGGTGGTGGCGACGAAGTTGGCCGGCGAGGCCTCGGTGGCGGTCGTCGGCGTGCCAGCAGGCGAGGTCGCGGTGGTGGTGTTGGGGGTGATGGCGACGATGCTCGCGTAACCCTGCGGTGCTGGCTGGCTGATGGTCATCGACGCCGTGTTCGCGGGATTGCTCAACGGGATCGAGGGGGCGGCAGTGGTCACCAGGTAGCCGGAGTTGGCGCCGCTGGTGAGGGACACCGTCACGGTTTTGGGATAGGTGGTGGACGCGGTGCTCGGCAGCGGCGTGATCGAGATCGTTGCGGTCGGGGTCACGCTGCTGAGGTTCACGGTGTTGGTCGCGGGGGAGACGCTGTAATCGACCCCCAGGACCGCAGAACCGCCGAGGGTGAAGCTGATCGGCACCGATCCGGGAAGGTTCTCTGGGAAGGTGGCGCTGACGGTGAAGACGTAGGAGGTCACCGGCAGCAGCGGGATGACGGCCGGCTGGGCCAGGGCTGCGACGCTGACCACCGGCGAATTGGGGCTGATCGCCACGATGGCGCTGTCCGGGGTGTTCGGCGGATTGAGGGAATAGCCGATGCCCTGGGTCAGGGTGACGGTGACATCGAGGGCGGCCGACTGGGCGACGGTGCGACTGAGGGGCACGACGGCGAGCAGCACCGAGGGGTTGACGCCAGCCGGGATGGTGACCGTGCCGGTCGAGCCGTTGCCGGTGATGAGGGATGCCGTGCCTTCGACACCGCCGATGAAGCTCACCAGGTTGTAGTCCACGCCCGGCTGGGCATTGCCGGTGACCGAGAAGCCCACCAACAGGGGGACAGTGGTGGTCGGGGCGCCGGGGAGGGAGACGGTGAAGACGCCATCATTGCCGACGACATGGGGGTTGTCGACCGCTGCCGTTGGAGTGGTCGCGATGATCTGCACCAGGCCCTGGTTGGGGAGGATGCTCAGGCTCGCGGTCGGATTGGCGCTCGCATCCTGGGTGGTCGCGAGCAGGTAGTCCAGCGATGCCTGCAGCACCACTGTCACCGGCACCGCGCTCGCGGGCGGCGATGACTGGGTGATCGGGATGACCGTGATCAGCGCGCTCGATTGGCCGGCCGGGATGGTGACCGAGCCGAGGTACTGCGTGCCCACGGTGTTGACATTGTTGATGGTGTAGAAGGTGCCTAAACCGGGGGTCTCCACGGCGAACGGCACGGAAATGTCCTTGGAGAAGGTTACTCCCGATTGGAAGCTCACCTTGAAGGTGCCATCCTGGCCACCATTGCCGTTGCTGGCCGGGAAGGTCGCGTTCCCCACTGTCGTAACGTCGGCAACCGCCGCTGCATCCGCGATGGTGACGGTGCCCGCGCCGGGTGTGACGGTGCCGTAGTCGACACTGGATTCTAGGCTGATGGTCGCGGTCGTGGCGCCGGACGGGGCATTCAGGATCGGATCGACGGTGATCTGCACCTGCGTCGACTCCGCTGGGACAGGGATAAGGTTCGACAGCGAGTTGGTGACGGTCACTGGGAACAAGGTGCTCACATTCTCATCATTCGAAGTGGTGATAGCCACGTCTAGTCCAGCTCCGGTGGTGCTCGCGTAGTATGGGCGAAATGAGACGATCGGGTACACGGCGCTGAGATTGCTGGCCGTCACCACATAATAGGCTGGGTCGTTGCTCAACTGGAATACGTCGCCGACGGTGAATCCGCCGCCGCCGCCCCAGAACTTAAGCTGGCCGCTGTAGTACAATGCATACGGCCCCGACCCGGTGCCGACGGCGGAGTATCCGGTGGCCGGTGTAGCGGGCGCAGTATAGGTCGAAAGATCTATGATGGCCTCACCCACCTCAACGGGATACTGCAATGCAGGGGACACTGTAATCATGGATGAGCCCGACACGGGAGAGATCGAATAGGTGAATTGCGGTGAATTCGCGAATGAGATGAGACTCGGGGTACCGGACGCCAAGGTTTCGGTCACCGGTCCGGAGACCCATAGGGTGGTGTCGCCGCCGACACCCGCATAGACCCCATAGCCCAAACCGGCACTGAGGCCACTGCCGCCCACCTTCCAGGAACTGCTGTAGTCGGTGCCTTGGACCGCGGTGCCGGAAAACTGGGCGGTCAGGTAGACGTTGCCCTCATTCGAGCGCTGGGTGCTGGAGGGGGATGGGAGCGCCGCATTGGTGGCGAAATTCACTTGGACGATGCCCCGCCGATTGCTGTCTGGATCGTCGGTGAGGCCTGGGATGTTCTGTTTGGTCGCATTCGGGCGGGGCACGCTCGCACTGGCGGTCAAATTGCCTTCTGAGAGCTGCACCATCGCACTGCTCTGGCCCTGAATGATGAGGGTTGGATTGGTTGCCGCGGAGATGGTGAACACCAGCTGGCGCGTATCCATGCTGTAGAGCCTCGGCGTGGTATCCAAGGCATTGATATTCACCGAGTAGGTTTGAGTATTCGCAGGGATGGAGATGGATGCCGTCACCGTGTGGCCGGCCTGGGCTCCGGTGGCCAGTCCGGTGAGGTTGAAGTCGGTTCCCATCGTCAGCAAGGTGCTGACGGTGAAGTTGACCACCTGGGCTGCGCTCGGATTGGGAGCGCTCAGGGTGAAGGTGACCTGGCCCGGCTGCTGGACGCCAGTGGGGTCGGTGGGCAGCTGCACGGCGACCGGGACCGTGGCGACCACACTGACCTCGATGCTGTCGCTGGCATTCAGCATCCCCGTGACCATGGCCAGCTGCGCCACCATCAGCAGACACAGCGCTACGGCATTCGCAGGTTGGCGGTTGAAGCGGGCAACGAGGTATCGGGGGGTATTCATAGGACCTTGCAGGGGATGTTGACGCGGACGCCAATGACGACGGGCCACCTCGGGACGGCGGGTGAGGCTGACGGCAGGAAGGACTGCACGGTGCTCAGGAGGGCCGTGCATCAGTCATCACAGGGGCTTGATAGCAGCAGCACGTCGTCCCCCAACCGCACCCCGATGCCGGAAGACGCTCTAACACGATACCAGGCTGAAGCGTCGTTCGCAAGTAGCGTCTTGCTGGCGGTAGAGTGCTGGTCCAGCGTTTGCACTCCTCAAATGGCTGCGGCGCATCCGGTTGGGGAACAGCGTGCTGGTGCTTGCCGCCCGGCCCCCTCAGCATGGAGCCCACACCCAGGCATTGCGATCACGCGACTGACGGTGCCCACCTCCACCCGTGGCGCCGCCACCTGCACTCCTGCTGGCTGATGCATGCACGGGTCCGCTTCCTCGGCATGGCCGGTCCATCACAGGAGGCCGCGCTCACAGGCGGATCGCTCCACCGCTTCCGGCTGACGTCCAACGGCTATGAGTCCGGACCACCCGGTCACCAGCTGGCTCCTGGTGATTGCTTAATCCGCATCTACGGTTGCCGGGACTGGGGCGCCGCACATCCATGACCTGGTCGGAAATCCTGCTGTGGATGTCAGGGATGTGCTGGCTGATCGCCATCGGTCGGGCCATCGGCATGGCGCGCCGGGGCGACCTGGCGCTGCTCCGCTACCTGGCCGTGAGCGCGCTGGTCGCAGCGCCGCTCATCCTCGCCTTCCCCACGGCGATCGGCTGGATACTGAGTCTGCTCTGGATGGGAACCATGATGGCTCCCGGGCTGATCCTGCGCCTGGTCAGCCACCTGATCCTGCATCGGCGGCTGGTCCTGGCTGCCACCCTCTGCCGTACGGTCCCCGTCCTGCAACCCGTCGGCCCCCATCAAGCCACCGCCCGGCTGTTGCGCTACCAGTGCCTGCTCGAGCTGGGCAGGACGGGTGATGCCGAACGCCTGGCCGCCGCATCGGCGTCCCGCCCTGGTCAGGAGCACCGGCAGATGCAGATCATCGCCCTGCGCATCGCGCAGCGCTGGCCGGAGATCATGGCGCTCACCCATGCCTCGACCGCGGTGGGCGACCGTGCGCTGTACCTGCGGGCGCTCGGCGAGACCGGCGATGTGCCCGGCATGCTCACCGCATACGCCGAGCTCGCCGCCGAGCTCCAGGGACAGCCGCAGCAGCTCCTCCTGGCGCTGCGCATCATGCTCGCCTTCGGCGGCCGCAACGAGGCGCTGCAGCGGCTGCTGCACGGGACGGACCCCGCCGTCAGCACGTATTGGCAGGCGACCGCGTTGATGGCGGGCGGTGATCGGGCGCACGCCGAGGCTCTGCTCGAGAGCCTGCACGATCCCGCCAAGCCCAGCCAGGAGGCAGCCATCGCCTGGCGGCTGGCGCATCCGCCGACGGTGATCGCCAGCACCGATGCCGCCATCACCGCGCAGTTCGATCAGCTAAGTAAGCTGGCTGGGCACCTCGTCCAGGCATCGACCGGCCGGCCGTGGGCGACCTGGACGATCCTCGGCATCTGCATCGCGCTGTTCGCCTACACGCAATCGGCCAACAGCACCAACGAGGCGCTGTGGTCGGCGGGAGCCCTCGATACGGCCCTGGGGTGGGCGGGGAACTGGTGGCGGCTGGTGGCCGCCTCGTTCCTCCATGCCAGCCCGCTGCACCTCCTGATGAATGGGCTCGGCCTGCTGCTGTTCGCACCGACGCTCGAGCGCGCCTTGCGCCGGCCGCGCTTCCTGCTCCTGTATCTGGGTGCCGGCGTCGGCGGCATGGCCCTGGTCCTCCTGCTGTCCGCCGCCGACCCCGGCCACCGCACCATCCTGGTCGGCGCCTCCGCCAGCCTCATGGGGCTGATCGGTGCCGAGCTGATCCGCATCATCCGTGCGCGCATCGTCCAGCAGCACTGGTGGCAGAACCCGCAGGTCCGCCTCATCGCCCTGATCATCGCCATCCAGGAGGTCTTCGACTGCAGCCATCCGGAAGTCAGCCAGGCCGGCCACCTCGGCGGGCTGATCGTCGGCATCCTCCTCGGCCTGATGCTGGTGCCGCGGCGGCCGGCTCCGTCATCCGCCTCCGTCCCGCGCTGAACAGGGCATCGCCAATCCCGCGCATCATCCAGCCCAGTGGGACAACAGGAGATCGCGCATTAACAGGCCGGGCCGCCGAACCAGGAGGCGGAGCCATGCCGTCGCCGGTCCATCAGGTCGGACGCTTGCATGCTCTCGTGCCATGCGTGACGCTTCGGATCAGATGGCACGCACGAGATGATGGCACGCAATCCGGTCGAGCATTCCCGGCAACCTCCGCAGGGCGATGCGCTGGGGCACTCGCCGCCTGCCCGTGCCAGGGGGCGTGGCGCAGCTCATGCCGTCATGAACAGGTCTGCATGGCTGTCCCACGCACGCTGATCCTCCTTGCCGTCGTCGGGCTGGTGTCACTGGCAGCAGTCGACGCAGGAGAGGTCATCGACATCGCCCAGGTGCGGGTGTTCACCGTCAATGAGCAGGTGATCGACAAGGACTCCCTCGACCTGGCGCTCAGCGTCCCGTCGCAGCTGTGGGTGCGGCCATGGTTCCGCTGGCGCCAGGCGCGCGACTACCAGAAGGATGCCTGGGTCATCGCCCCGTGCCACCAGCGCGGCATCTCCTTCGGCGGCGGATTGACCCTGTCCGCCCTCTACCAGGGGGAGAACGGCCTGGACGAGCGGACCGTCCACGACTTCCTCACCTGCGATCCCTGGGGCAAGCCCTACCCCGCCTTCGGCAATGCCGCGAGCGGCTACTGGCATGGCTCGCTGGCCAACCACCGCTACCTCGACTATGCGCTGTCGTGGGGCATCAAGCAGATCGACGCCGGCGTCGACAGCCTGTTCCTCGACGAGGTCGATGGCGCCTATTCGATCCACGAGGGCTTCGATGATCAGGGCCTGGCGGGCTTCCGCGCCTGGCTGACGCGCCGCTATTGCCAGGGCGAACACTGGTCGTCGAACGATGCGCGCTGGATCTCCCGCTTCCACATCGACCTGACCGACAGCGCGATCTGCCCGGACGCCGGGATCGGCTCGTTCAATTACCGCGTCTATCTGCAGAAGCACGGCTGGGCGGATCAGCCGGACCATCCAGAGAACCCGTTGCGCGACGAGTGGGGCTCGCCTGGCGATCTGCGCCTCGGTGCGAGCTACTGCAGCGAATGCCGCGAGCAGGCCCTGCTCTACCAGGTCGATGCCCTGCGCGCCCATGCCCGCTCCGCGGGACGGACGGTGCTGCTCGCCGCCAACGGCCTCAACCGCCATGTCGACTTCCAGATCCAGGGCCTGTGGGAGGACTGCCTGCCGCAGATCGGCGGCCATCTCGACGTCTCGAAATCCTACGCCACGCGCTGGCGGACCGCCCTGGCGCGCAGCCGCCAGCTCATGGGCCGCGAGGTGCCGGTGATGTTCTTCCACGACTGGGGCGATGGCTTCCCGTATTGGCAGCACCTGGACGGCGAGGGGCATCGCAGCTGGATGCGCCTCTATGCGCCCGAGATCTACGCCGCCGGCGGCTTCTTCGCCTTCCCCGTCATGGGCCCGTTCGGCTGCGATGCCCGCACCGACGGCTCCCTGGCGACGATCCGGACCCTGGCGACCTTCTTCGACCGCAATGCCGAACTCTACCGCAACACCATCTGGATGGCGGAACGGATGGTGGTCGTCGACCGCCCTGGGCCCACCTGCATCGCCAAGGCCCAGCCGGAGCGCCATCGCCTGCTGCTGCACCTCTTCACCCACGCGTCCCAGCCGGACTCGGGCGCGCTCGCCACGCTCACCGATGTCACCCTCCGCTTCCCCCGGCTGGGCACCATCCGCCGTGCGGTCGTGCTGTCGCCGGATGCCCCGGAGAGCCTGCCGCTGCCGACGCGCATCGAGCAGGGCCAGGTCGTCATCACCATCCCGTCGCTGTGCGCCTATGCCGTGGTGGTCATCGACCATGATGATTTCGATCCGCATCCCATGGCGGCGGATGTCGCCATCCCCCTCGCCGCCGCATGGGCCCGTCCGCTGCAGCAGTCCTTCACCATCGCCGCCGATGGCCTGGGCGCGGAGAGCGAGGTGCCCAATGCCTTCATCCAGGGCCGACTGCATCCACAGCTCAGCAACAACCCCGAGTTCGTGGTCGACTTCCCCGGCCCCGGCTCCCTGATCATCAGCATCGAGGCGGTGGCCGACCAGGGCGCCCGGCTGGAGGTCCTGGTCGACGGCCATCCGGCCACCACGGTCGAGCTCGCCGGCAAGGGCGCGCCGCCGCCAGCCATCCCCATCGCCATCCCCATACCGGCAGGCACGCACCGCATCGCGATCGACAACCATGGCCCCGACTGGCTGCGCCTCGGCGCCCTCACCCTGAGCGGCTATGGCCGCTGAGCCGCGCCAGTCCGCGAGCTGCGGGTGAACGCGGCGGAAAGCGGCTGCGCGCCCACGCGTGCGGGGTTCGTGCCGGCGATGTCACGCGCCGCCCGCCTCCTGGACCTGATGCAGGTGCGGCGTCGGCACCGCACGGCGATCCCGACCCCCGCCGCTTGCGGGTGATGTCCCTGCCGAATGAGGTGCCCGCTAGCGGCGATCGCTACCACCAGTCGGCCCAGTCCGGCGGCACGGCCGGTCTGGGCATTGGCGACAGGGACCGCATCTTGCCGCCAGCCCGGTTTGACGCCCACCTGGCATTCCTATGGTAGGACCCTCCATGGCAGCGCCCGCATCCACCTCTCCAGCGCCGCTGGGCGCCGCCAGCGTGCCAGCGCCGCCGATCGCCTTCACGCGCTACCAGATCTTCGTGGTGGCGGTCCTGGCCTTCCTGCAATTCACCATCATCCTCGACTTCCTCATCCTCTCGCCCCTGGGCGCGATCCTGATCCGCGATCTGCATGTGACGACCGCGCAGTTCGGCTGGGTGGTCTCCGCCTATGCTTTCAGCGCCGGGGCCTCCGGCATCCTGACTGCGGGCTTCGCCGACTCGTTCGACCGCAAGAAGCTGCTGCTGGTCTTCTATGCCGGCTTCGTCCTGGGCACCGTGCTGTGCGGCATGGTCTCGACATACAACCTGCTGCTGGTCGCCCGCATCATCACCGGCCTCTTCGGCGGCGTCATCGGCTCGATCAGCATGGCCATCGTCGCCGACCTCTTCCCCCTGGAGATGCGCGGGCGGGTGATGGGCATCGTCCAGACCGCCTTCGCCGTCAGCCAGGTGGCGGGCCTGCCGATCGGGCTGTACCTGTGCACCATCTGGGACTGGCATGCCCCTTTCCTCATGATCGCCGGCCTGGCGGCTGCGGCGGGCGTCATCATCGCCGCCGGCCTGAAGCCGATCGTCGGGCATCTGGCCGTCGCCAGGCGCCAGAGCCCCTGGCGCCATCTGCTGGCGACCGCCTCGCGGCCGATGTACCTCAAGGGCTTCGCCGCCACCGTCCTGCTCGCCACCGGCGGCTTCATGCTCATGCCCTTCGGCTCCACCTTCACCGTCAACAACCTCGGCGTCCCGGTCGAGCAGCTGCCGCTGGTCTACCTGATCACCGGCCTCAGCGCCATCATCGCCGGTCCGCTGATCGGACGCCTGAGCGATCGCATGAGCAAATACCTGGTCTTCTGCTGCGGCACCGTGCTGGGGATCATCATGGTGGCGATCAACTGCCAGATGGGGGTGTCGCCGCTGTGGCTGGTGATCCTGGTCAGCGTGCTGCTCTTCGTCGCGATCTCGGCGCGCATGATCTCGACTTCGGCCCTGATCTCCGCGGTGCCTGATCTCCCTGACCGGGGCGCGTTCATGTCGATCAACGCCGCCATCCAGCAGTGCTCCGGCGGCATCGCCGCCGCGCTCGCTGGGCTGATCGTGGTGCAGACGCCTTCAGGCATGCTGCTGCACTACGACATCCTCGGCTATGTGGTCATCACCGCGATGCTCATCACCATCGTGCTCATGCATGGCATCCACACCCTGGTCGCCGCCAAGCAGGCGGCCGCACGCGTCGCCACTGCCAGCGCAAGCGCTGCTGTGAGCTGACCAGGCGATCCCCGCACCATCTCAGACCAGGATGCCGGTGACCACCTCGCCATGCACGTCGGTGAGGCGGAAGTCGCGGCCCTGGAAGCGGTAGGTCAGGCGCGTGTGCTCGATCCCCAGGAGATGCAGGATGGTGGCGTTGAGGTCGTGGATGTGCGCCTTGGCATCGGGCGTGATGATGTTGTAGCTGAAATCGTCGGTCGCGCCGAAGACCGTCCCGGCCTTGATGCCGCCGCCGGCCAGCCAGATCGAGAAGCAGCGGGGATGGTGGTCGCGGCCGTAGTTGGTGGCGGTCAGCTCGCCCTGCGAATAGACCGTGCGGCCGAACTCGCCGCCCCAGATGATCAGGGTGTCGTCGAACATCCCGCGCCGCTTGAGGTCCCGGATCAGCGCCGCCGACGGCTGGTCGGTGTCGAGGCACTGGCCCTTGATGTCATGCGGCAGGTTGGCGTGGTGGTCCCAGCCGCGGTGGTAGAGCTGGACGAAGCGCACCCCGCGCTCGAGCAGGCGCCGGCCGAGCAGGCAGTTGGCGGCATAGGTGCCGGGCCTGCGCGCATCCGGTCCGTAGCTGTCGATCACCTCCGCCGGCTCGGACGACAGATTGGCCAGATCCGGCACCGCCGCCTGCATGCGGAATGCCAGTTCGTACTGGGCGATGCGCGTGGCGATCTCCGGATCGCCGCTGTCGCGCTGGGCCAGGCGGTCGAGGCGGCCGATATCATCGAGCATGTCGCGGCGCATGCTGCGGTCGATGCCCGGCGGATCGTTGAGGTACAGCACCGGATCGCCGGCGTTGCGGAACTTGACCCCCTGGAAGCGGCTGGGCAGGAAGCCGCTCGCCCACAGGCGATCGTAGAGCGGCTGGTCGTCCTTGCGCCCGCTGCCGTTGGAGGTGAGCACCACGAATGCCGGAAGGTCGCGGTTCTCGCTGCCCAGGGCGTAGGCCACCCACGATCCGAGGCTCGGCCGGCCGGCGATCTGCGATCCGGTCTGGCAGAAGGTGATGGCGGGGTCGTGGTTGATCGCCTCGGTATACATGGTGCGCACGATGGCGATGTCGTCGACCACCGTGGCCATATGCGGCAGCAGCTCGCTGATCCAGGCGCCATTGCCGCCATGCTGGCTGAAGGAGAAGATCGACGGCGCCATCGGGAAGCTCTTCTGTCCCGAGGTCATGCCGGTGAGGCGCTGGCCGTTGCGCACCGACTCGGGCAGATCCTTGCCCCGCTGCTTCACCAGCTCCGGCTTGTAGTCGAAGGTCTCGAACTGGGAAGGCGCCCCGGACTGGTGCAGGTAGATGACGCGCTTCACCTTGGGCGGGAAGTGCGGCAGGCCGGGCAGGCCGCCGTTGTCGGCCTTCGCGCTCGCCGGGTCGCCGCCGGCGGCCGGGATGACGCCCAGCCCGGTGAGCGCGGCGGCGCCGAGCCCGGCCATGGCACCGCCGATCAGGCGGCGACGGCTGAGCTGGCCAGAGCCGGACAGCGGCTGGGAGCGGTGCATGGGGTTCATTCCTTGGTGATCGCCTCATCGAGGTTGAGGATGGTGCTGGCCACCGTCGCATAGGCCGCCAGCTCGGCGGCATCCTGGCCCGCATCCGCCGGGGTGTCGCCCTGGGCGATGAGATGCGTGGCGGATTCGGGCTCTGCGCGGAAGCGGGCCAGGCGCCTGGTGAATCCCTCGCGCAGGATGCCCAGCTCCTCGGCGCTGGGCAGGCGCGCGATGGCGCGCCGGAAGCCGTAGGTGAGCCGGCTCTCGACGCTGCTTCCGCCATCCCGCATCATCAGTCCAGCCAGCACCCGGGCCGCCTCGACGAAGGTGACATCATTCAGCAGGGTCAGGGCCTGCAGCGGGGTGTCGGTGCGCGAGCGGCGCACCAGGCAGTACTCGCGGCTGGGCATGTCGAACAGCACCATGTCCGGAGGCGGGGTGGTGCGCTTCCAGATGGTGTAGAGGCTGCGCCGGTAGAGGTTGGCGCCGACGTCGTGCTTGTAGTTGTGCAGGTTGCCATAATTGCTCAGCTCATCCCAGATGCCCGGGGGCTGGTAGGGCCGCACCGACGGCCCGCCGATGGCCTCGGTGAGCAGGCCCGCGACCGCCAGGGCCTGGTCGCGAATGGTCTCGGCCTGGAGGCGGAAGCGCGGGCCATGGGCGAGCAGCCGGTTGTCGGGGTCGCTGGCGGCCAGGGCGGCGGGGGTGGCCGAGTCCTGGCGGTAGGTGGCGCTCATCACCATGGTCTTGAGCATTGCCTTCATATCCCAGTTCAGGCGGATGAATTCCGTCGCCAGCCAATCGAGCAGCTCCGGATGGCTCGGCAGCTCGCCCTGCGAGCCGAGATTGTCGCTGCTCTTCACCAGGCCGACGCCGAACAGCCGCTCCCACATGCGGTTCACCGCGACGCGCGCGGTCAGCGGATTGGCGGGATCGGTGATCCACAGCGCCAGTCCGAGGCGGTTGGCGGGTGCGCCCGCGGGCAGCGGTGGGAAGGCGCTCGGCGTGCCGGGGCTGACCTCGTCGCCATGGTGGTCGTAGAGGCCGCGCATGAGCACGTAGGCCGGGCGCGGCTTGGGCATCTCCTCCATGACCATGACGGTGGGCAGCGACTGCTCAAAGCCGTCGCGCGCGCGCTCGGCCTGGGCGAGGTCGCGCTCGGCGGCGACCAGCGGCGCATCCTCGGCGATGGCCAGGCGCAGATGCCCGAGCAGATGCTTGGCGCGCGGAGAGGCGAACGACAGCCGCACCTCCACCTCTGCGCCCGCCGGCACCGCCACCGTGCTGATCAGCAGCACCAGCTCGTGCCGCTTGCCGGCCTGCGGCAGGACCGACCAGGCGGTCGCATCCTTCCCGTCCACGGCATTGGCCGCCGGCCAGCCGTCCTCGGCGTAGTCGGCGCTGGCCGAGGTGGCGGTGAGCACCTCGGTCCCGCTGGGAGTGATCAGCGACACGGTGATCTCGCTGAGTGCGAAGTTGCCGTTCTTGCCGAAGCCCGCGCCCTTGCCGGGCAGGCTGTCATGGGGTAGCGCCTCCAGCCGCACGCCAGCGAGGTGGGTGAGCGTGATCGGTGCGCGGATGGTGTAGACCTCCTTCTCCGCCGGCGTGCTGGCGAGCAGCGCACCATCGGCCTGGATGCTGAGCGTGGTGCCGCTGGCAGTCGACGCTGTCTGCGGCAGCAGCGGCGTCCAGGTCGAGCGGGGCTTGGACGCGGCGTCGGCCGGCGCATGGGACTGGCACTCCAGCAGATGCGCCCTGGCCTGTGCCACCGCGGCGTCGAATTCGCCGAGGCGCGTGGCCTGCGCCGCGGTGGGCGCCTTCATGAACGGCGGCGTGCCGGCGAGCTCTTCCCTGCCGACACCGGGTTCGGGGACGTTGTTGTAGAAGGCGAACAAGCGGTAGAAGTCCTTCTGCGAGATCGGATCGTATTTGTGGTCGTGGCAGCGCGCGCAACCCAGGGTCAGCCCGAGCCACACCTGCCCGGTGGTATCGACGCGGTCGATGACGGTCTCGACATGCCATTCCTCGGCGATGATGCCGCCTTCGGTGTTGATGCGGTGATTGCGGCAGAAGCCGGTGGCGATGCGCTGCTCCGGGGTCGCATGCGGCAGCAGATCGCCCGCCAGCTGCTCGATGGTGAAGCGGTCGAACGGCTGGTTGTGGTTGAAGGCGTCGATCAGCCAATCGCGCCAGCGCCACATCGAACGCTCGTGATCGGCCTGGTAGCCATTGCTGTCCGCATAGCGTGCACCATCCATCCACGCCATCGCCATGCGTTCGCCGTAATGGGGCGAGGCGAGCAGCCGATCGACGAGGTGCTCATAGGCCTGCGGGGAGGGGTCGGCGAGGACCGCGTCGACCTCGGCCGGGCTGGGTGGCAGGCCGATGATATCGAGCGACAGCCGGCGGATGAGCGTCGCGCTGGGCGCCTCAGGCGCATGATGCACCCCCTCCCGCTCCAGGCGGGCCAGGACGAAGCGGTCGATATCGTTGCGCGGCCAGCCGGCCTCTGCCACAACCGGCGGCACCGGCCGACGAGGAGCGACGAAGGCCCAGTGCTGCTCCCAATGAGCCCCCTGGTCGATCCAGCGCCTGATGAGCGCGATCTGCTCGGCCGTGGGACGCTTGCCGGTCTTGGCTGGTGGCATGCGGTCGTCGTCATCGCTGGTCGTCAGCCGCCGGAGCACCTCGCTGTGGGGAGCATCGCCGGCGATGACCGGCACGATATCGCCGAGGCGGGTGAACAGTCCCTCCTTGGTGTCGAGGCGCAGCTTGGACTTGACCTTGCGACGCTGTTCTTCGTCCGGTCCGTGGCAGGCGAAGCAGTATTCCGAGAGTATCGGACGCACCGCCCGATTGAAATCGACAGCGGCATCCGCGGCCGTGAGCGTGTCGACCCGGATCATGACCAGCGCCAGGATCGCCACGCTGAGCGCGGCGTGGAGCGCGCGATGACCGTTCCCAGCACCGCTGGACCATCTGAGCGACGTGCGTCCCACGGCCACTGCGTCCTTCCTCTCGCAGCGTGCTGCTACGATCCGCAGTATGGTACGTTTTCGACCTGCCGATCGTTGATGGTCAGTCGTCGTTGATCTCCGACCGGCGTACAATGCCCGGTTTCCTATACATTGTGGCCATTTTCTCCTGCGCTCGGGCATGAGCTCGGTCATGTGGGCGATACTGATCGCTTGGCGTATTCCGGTGATCGTGGTATGAATTCAACAACCATGACCATGCCCCTGTTCCTATGGCCCAGCACCGGACTGCCCCACGTCGATCGCGCCGGACACTGGCCGCTCGATGATGGGAACTTCGAGCATGGCTACCTGAGCCCGACGCATGCGCTGCACATCTACGACTACCATGCCGAGGTGCGCCTGGGCGCGTACACGGTGCAGGTGCAACCAGGCGATGCGACCATCACGCCGGCTGGACTCGAAAGCCGGTATCGCCTGCAGCGGCCCGGTCGGCACTGGTGCGTCCATTTCTTCCCTGTCGCGCCTCAGGAACCGCAGGTATCGCTGCCCGTGCATCTGCGTCTCGGTCCCCTGCGCCATCGCCTGGTCGAGAGTGTGCGCCGCATCGCGGCGGTGCTGGCCGGTCCCGATCGCCATGCCCACCCGACCGCCGATGCCATCGCCGCGGCCGGCATGCTCGCCCTGCTGCTCGATTTGACCCAGGTCTCCCACGACCGGCTCGCCAGCCCATCGGCTGCAGCCGGCACGGATCCGCTGGCGACCGCCGCCGCGCTGATCGATGAGCGCCTGCCGGAGGCGCTGGAGGTCGGGGCGCTGGCGGACGAGGTCGGCCTGAGCCAGAACTACCTGGCCCGCCGCTTCCGCGCCCGCTACGGCACCACCCTGCATGGCTACCAGCTGCGGGCCCGCATCGACCATGCCCAGCAGCTGCTCATCTCCACCGACATGCCGATCCGCCGCATCGCCGAGCGGCTCGGCTTCAGTGACGTGCAGCATTTCAACAAGTCCTTCCGCCGCCTGGTGACGACCAGTCCGTCGCTCTACCGCAGCGTTGGTGCCGGCCACCTGCCGCCCCGACGGTCATGAGGGCGTGAGCCGAGCCTCAGGCTCAAGGCTTGGCGCGTCGCGCTGCCAGGGCGCTGGTGATGGCGTCCGCCACCTGCGTCGCCAGGAGTTCATAGCCCGCTTTGGTGAAATGCACATTCGCGGCGATCTGGATCTCGCTCTCCCGCGGGAGCACGACGCCATAGAGATCGTCGATGGGGATGCCGTTGTCGTGCATCACCTGCGCGGCGATGCCGTTGTACTGGACGACATCCGCGACCAGGCGCATGGGCTTCTGCGGCGCATCGGGCACCGGGGTGGTGGAGGCCCAGACCAGGCTGGCGCCGGTGGCGCGCAGACGGCCGATCAGGGCGCGCAGGTTGGCCTCGTACTCGGCGGGCGGTACTTGCCGCACCCCGCCATCGGGACCGGGCTTCATGATCTTGAGGTCATGCAGACCGAAGTTGACATGGATGACATCCCAGGCCTTGGACGGCTCCCCAGCCGCGGCACCGACATGGAGCCAGGCGTCCAGGTCCTTGACCCCCACGGTGGTCGGGCCTGCATTGGCGGCAGGGCGATGGACATTGGCGATGCCGGCAAGCCGCGCGCGCACCGGCAGGGTGTAGCCGAGCGAAATGGAGTCTCCGATCAGCAGCACCCGGGGCAGACCCAGGACATCGGCGACATCGACCATCGCGGGATCGGCGGGCTTCTCCCCACCGGGCTCGGGCGTCTGGGATTGCCCAGAGGCCGGCCAGCCCATCGCCAGCGCCACCGTCACCATCATCCGCCATGTACGCATACCGGTTCCCTGCTTGTGCCAGGCCCCTGACCGCATGAGCAGACCGCCCGCAGGACGGCCTGGGCAGCATGCTGGTCCGTGACGTGGATGGTACCTGGTCCTCTGGCGCGTGTTGAGGTGCACGTCTCAGATAGGATCCGTCCAGACCACCGACCTCCTCCGGCGCGCCTCCAGCAGATGATGCCAGAGCCACAGACCTCCACCCATGCCCAGCGCGCCCACGCCGATCAGCACGCCCACCGGGACCCCCATCTGCATGAGCTCCACCGCATCACCCCCCTGATCCAGCCAGCCCCCGCCCAGGTAGGCGCCATTGGCGACCAGGCAGAAGCCTGCCCAGCCGCCGATCCAGCCGCCCGCCGGACGGCGGGCAACCAGCAGCCACAGGGCCAACGGTGCGAGCATGCCGAACAACGGGCCGGCCCAGGTGTCGATCAGGGGCCAGCGCGAGCCGCTGCGCACCGTCTGCGAGATCGTCCACGGCCACAGGATGACCGCCTCGATGGTGGCGCCGGTGACCAGGCAGGCGAGCACATGGCCGAGCTCGTGAATCGCCATCATCAGCCACCACCAGGCGGCGAGCGAGGCGATCCTGACCGCCACCGTGGCGGCTCCGCTCACGTCGCTGATCCGGCCAGGAGTGACATGCCTGGACGGTACCATGTCCCTGACTGCTGAAAAGCCGCTCCACAAGCGTACGGTGACCCATAGGCAGCAGGAGCGTTGGCGATGAAGAACGACCGCATCGGGCCAGGCAGGGCAAGCGCGATCGTCTGCGCGCTGGTGGTGTGCGGTTGGTGCATCGTCATGGTGCTCGGCACCGATCGCGCTCTGCCGCATGTCTACGTCTACAATCTGCCGCCACCGCAGCTGCGGGTCATCGATGGGATCGGACGCATCGCCCTGACCATCACCATCCCGCACACCACCCCGCCGGGCGAGGAGCGCAGCGCGTCAGGAGCTTCGGCGAGCTGGACCCGCGAGGTGGGCGGTCGCGCGGTCGTCAACACCGTCGAGCGCATCGGGGTGCTGCTCGAGATGCGCACCGGCACCAGCGATTGGGCGCCGCTGCAGGTCCCCGGCATCGCCGATCAGGGCTTGGTGCGCATGGGCGAGGGCGATCAGGCGACGCTCACCATCGCCACCACCGAGCCTTGGGTGCGCCACACCTGCCACGCGCGCACGTTGATCGCTGCGACCGGCTATCCGCTGACCAGACGTCCGGATCCCCAGGGTGCCATCCCGGACGAGACCGTGCTGGTCTATGGCGGCATCTTCCCCTCCCAGCCGGTGCCATGGCCAGAGCTCGCCTATCTGGTCGAGCAGGGCAGCCCCGAGGCGCTGGTCGCCGATCACTTCCTCCTCGGCGATGAGCGCTCCCGCGCAGGCGTCGCGGCCCGGGCAGGCATCCGCTACTACCTCAGCGGTGTCAGCCGCGAGGCCGCCCTGGTGCCGTCGTCCGACACGCGCATCGCCTTCCTGCGCGCCATCGACATCCCCGGCGATCCCAAAGGGTCTGGCGCCGAACTGCTGCTCAGCCATGTCATCCGCGGTTCCGGGAACCAGGATGGACACTGGCTCACCGTGCCCATCCGCTGCATCGTGTACCCAGGCGATCCGATCTCGGTGGAGACGGTCGTTCCCGATCCCATGCGACAGGACAAATTGAAGACGGAGGTGCGCCTGACCGTGCCATACCGGCTCGTCGAGGTGCAGCATTCCGTCCGGCGCTGCGCTGGATGCATCGTGCGACCACAGTCGCGCCCCACCCTCCCGGGAAAGGATTTCGCCATCTCCAGCAAGGAATTCCTGACCGATGCCGCGGTGCTCGCGGATGCGTCTGGTGTGCGCATCACGCTTCCCCAGCTGCATACGATACGCCTTTCTCCATATCATGGCGCGATCACCTACCCGACCTATCCCAGCACCGACTACGATGAGCAGCTCGCCTTCAGCTCCGATCCGGGCACCTTCTGCCAAAGGGGGCTCATCCGCCGGCTCCGATCGCGCATGATCCCGGGACCGGGCCCCTCGAGGATCGCCGGCGGGCGACCGGGGATCGGCGCTACACCACCGATACCACCTCCTGGGAGCTGGCCGATGGCCGCCTGGTCTACTGGTCGCCTGAGCAGACTTCGGTGATGGTCCTGATATTGCCGGGCTCAGCGGCGGATGCCGCAGCGGCGCCGGATGCCGACCCGGGACCGGTTGCACCGTGACCGCGCACACGCTGATCGCGCTCATGACCCGGTATCCGGGTCCCCAGTCCCGGTGAGCCCGGAACCCTCCCGCGGCGTCCGTGCGGCCCGGCGCATCACGCGCACGATCGGCACTGCACCGGCATCCCCGCGCCCGACCATCCCCGCCATGCAGGTCGATGCCGCACGTACGAGCACGCAGCACGAGTACCAGGAGCGCATCCTGCGCGTCCTGGTCCATCTCCAGGGCCATCTGGACGAGCCGGTGCGCCTCGACACGCTGGCTGAGCTCGCAGGCTATTCGCCCTGCCATTTCCATCGAACCTTACCGGCATGGTGGGCGAGACCGTCGCCGACCACCTGCGCCGGGTGCGTCTGGAGCGCGCGGCCCTCGCGCTGCGCGACCCCGGGAAGTCTGTACTGGCAATCGCCCTGGATGCGGGCTATCAGGACCATTCGTCCTTCACCCGCGCCTTCAGGCTGCGCTTCCGGTGCACCCCGTCGGCCTGGCGCCGCCGACCGCGGGTGCTGCCGGCGCTCTCCGATGTGCACCGCTTTGAAATCACGCATTCGCCCGGAGGCTCTGCCATGGACATCCACATCGCCACCCTCGACCCGCTGCGGGTCGCCTTCCTGCGCCATATCGGACCCTACAATGAGTGCGGTCCGGTGTGAAAAACGCTCATCGCCTGGGCCGGGCCGCGTGGCCTGCTGAACGGCTCGACCGTCTGCCTCGGGGTCGGCCATGACAACCCGTCGGTGACCGAGCCGTCGCGCATCCGCTACGATGCCTGCATCGTCATCCCCGATGGCGCCACCGTGGATGGCGGCGTCGGCATCCAGGTGCTGCCCGGAGGCGAACATGCGGTGGCGGTCCACCGCGGGCCGCTGGAGCGGCTGCCGACCGTCTACGTCGAGATCATGGGCACGTGGCTGCCCAGCCGGGGCCGGGAGACCGGACGGGGTTCGCCCTATGAGATCTACCGCACCAACCCCGAGACCAGTCCCGCCGATCAGCAGATCATCGAGGTGCGGGTACCGCTGGCCTGAACCGCGTGGCTGCCTCAGAAGCCCAGATCGCTGCCCTCATGCATGGCGACGCCGATCTGCTCGAGCGATTGATGGCGGCCATTGTACCACAGCAGCCAGCGGTTGCCGATCAGCATCGCATAGGGCTTGTAGCAGGCATCGTGGTCCCAGGCCCCGGGGTCGGGCCTGACGATCGGATTGCCCGGATGGCGCTGCCAGCCGGTGATGCCGTCGCGCGAGCGGGCGACGCCGATCTGGGCATGATCGATGTCGCGAAAGCCGATGTAGAACATCAGGTACCAGTCATCCTGCCGGATCACCTGGCAGGCCGTCACCAGGTGCTGCTCCCAGGGGATGGAGGCATCAGGGCGCATCACCGGATTGTCCGCATGCTTGCTCCACGCCAGGCCATCGGGGCTGGTGGCATAGCCGATGGCGTCGGGCTCGTACTGGCCGCCCCCCGAATACCACATGCGGTAGGTGGAGGTTCCGGCATCCCAGAGGACGTCCGGGCACATCACCGCGACCTTCTCCCAGGGCTTCTCCGCCACCAGCACCGGCTTCTCGCTCATGCGCGTCCACACCCGTCCGTCCACGCTGGTGGCATAGCCGATCGCCGAATGGCCATGGGCCTGGCCGGTATACCACATGCGGTAGGTGCCGCCGGTCTTGATCACCCGCGGGCGGTTGATGTCCTCCTCCCAGCCGGATGACGACGGCCCCAGCACGATGACCGGCTCGCTCCAATGGAAGCCGTCGGCGCTCTCGACCAGCGCGACGCTGTGCTTGGGCCGCCAGGAGACCCACATCCGGTAGGTCTCCCCCTCCTTCAGCACGGTGATGTCGAAGCAGGTGCCGTACTGGCCGCCGAGCACGGGATTGCCCGGGTATTTCACCCATCCCGCCGCTTCGGCCGCCGACGCGCCGCAGGCCAGGGCGACCAGGCAGCAGAGGGCCGCGGCGGCGACCAGGGCGAGGCGGCACGAGCCGGTGGGCAGCGGCAGCGATGATGAGGGGATGGGGGGCATGGTCGGGGTCATGGCAGGTGTCCTGTGAGCTTCTGGAGCGTCGGGCTGGTCGCGGCCACGGTTCCATCCACCAGCAGGCTCAGGCCCAGCCCGGCATGGAAGTGGTCGCCGTGCTGGTCGTAGACGATGGTCAGCCAATGGCCGTGGTAGCGCACATGATCGAGGCAGAACCACGGCCAGATCCCCTCCGGCAGCAGCGGATTGACCTCGATGGTGCTGTCGCTGCGGGGACGCAGGCCGATCAGGCCGCTGATCACCAGATCGGCGAAGGTCGCATGGTTGTAGTCCTTGCCCCGCTCGATGCCGCCCTTGCCGGCATCCCAGGTGCCGTGCGACCAGCTTTTCAGCCGGGTGCGCGAGATCCAGTCCCCGGTCAGGGGATTGATATCCTCGTCGATCCAGGGGACCACCACCCCGTCCTCGCGCGTGCGCCGCTGGCTGGCGGCATAGATGCGCAGCAGCGTGACGTAATCCGCACGGGTGATCGCATCCTGGGCCGGCCCATTGAGCAGATTGGCGAGGCCGGTGAGGGTCACCGCGGTTGCGAATGGCCAGCTCGGGCCATTCCATTGGCATTCATGCCCCTGATAGGCGAGCGCGAAGCGCGGACTGCGCCGTTCCGCCGTGGTCGGGCCATAGGGGGCGAAGAAGCCCTCGGGATCCATCAGCTGCTTCCACGCCACCGCCTGCGCGGCGCCGGGCAGATCCATGTACCAGGGCGTGAAGCCATGCAGCTCGCGGGTGTCGTTGAGCGGCCGCTGCTGGCCATGGTCGTCGCGCGGCCGGACCTTGAAGAAGCCCGCGCGCGCATCCCAGAGCTTGCCGAGGACCAGCGCGCGGATCGCCTCGGCACGCTGGTGGAAGCCACGCGCAACCTCGGCCTGGCCCGCCAGCTCGGCGATGCGTGCGATCGCCTGCGCGTCGCCGAACTGGTAGCTATTGATGGTCGCGCGATAGCCGCTGCCGCCGATCGAGGCCTCCATGCCATCCCGGTCGTCGACCTGCCAATAGAGGCCATTGGCATCGCGGTGGTCCGTCCAGGCGTCGAAGTTGGCGATCAGCGCCGGCAGCAGGCGGATGGCCTGGCTGCTGTCGCCGGTGACGCACAGCCGCTGCCACACCGCATCCGCGCACCAGAAGGAATAGCGGCGCGGCTCCCCTCCGCCCGGGCGCAGCCAGAAGTCCTCGTACTCAGCCGCGATGCGCGGGTCGGCAAGCCAGCGCGCCTCGCGCGCGTGATGGCCGGCGGCGCAGTCGATGGTGTTGTACTTCCCGGCCCACGGCACGGCGGGCAGGAACTCGGTGATGACATAGCCCTCCGGCGTCCGGACGATGTGCTTGCGGAAGGTCCACCAGCGGAAGTAGTAGGTGCGTTCGAATTCCCGCTCAGGGCAGCTGAAGCGCGGGATGTTCGCCACCAGGAAGGCTGCGGCCGCCTGATTCGGCACCGTCAGGGCGTGGGGCTCCTCGTCGGTGCGGTTGAAGTCATCGACCCACGCGCTGACGCCAGCCGCATCCAGGAGCGCGGGGCCGCCCGGGGCATCGCCCCCGGCCGCCAGCGCACCAAGGGCCAGCAGGCCGAGCATCCCGCTCCGCCCAGGTCCTGCGACCGCTGCAGCTCCGGCGCGCATCGGCGGCAGCGGCGCGCTCATGGCGTCCCTGCGCTGGTGGCTGCCAGGCGGTAATGCGCGGCAACGCGGTCTGCACCCAGCACCTGTCCATAGAGGGCGATCTCGGCGAGCGCGCCCTGGAGGAAGAGCCGATCGCCCAGCGCTACGCCATGCAGATCGACCGCGACGTGGGCACCGGGCACGGCGCCTTCCGAACGCGTGCCGCCGCCGATCTCGATGTCGAGGGGATTATTGATCGCACCACGGCGGCCCTGCATGCGGCCCACCGTCCGCCCATCGACATAGAGCAGGCTCAGCCCGGCAGCATCGCGCGTCCACACCACCTGGTGCCAACGCCCATCATTGAGCGCCGTCGGCGAACTCAGCAGCTCATCGCTCTGCTGCACGCCCACACCGACGATCACGCGGCCGCCACGCTGCCCGGCGCCGACAGACCCTCCGATCACGCTCCAGTCGTGGTTGGCCGCCCCTGGCACATCCTTGGAGATCAGGATGGCATCCCCCGGCCACCAGGGATGCGTCCAGGGCTCGCTCGTTGCGAGCCAGAACTCGACCGAGAGCTCCAGTGTCGAATAGTCGGGCCGGTGCGGGATGCTGATGTAGCCGGTGGAGCCGTCGAAGGCCAGGGCCCGGCCGCCGATGCCCGGGACTCCGGGGATGCTGCGCAGCCCTCCGTGCATGCTGCCGGAATGGTGCGCCGGAGAGCGGTCGGCGACCTCGCGCACGCCGCTGGCCGGATCCTCGTTGCAGCGCCAATAGCCCAGCGGTCGGTCCGCCAGCACCGCTACGCAGTATTCCCCCCCAGTGTCCGCCTGCGGCTGGCTGTGGCCAAGTGCCGCCAGGGCGACGGCGAAGCGCGCAGGATCGCCCGGGACGACCGCGCTGGCGATGCCCTCGCGGTCGAGTGCGAGCGACTCCCCGGCGTGCAGCAGGATGGGGGCGGCCAGCGGAGCGGAGCGCGGACGGACGCTCAGCGCACCGACCACGGTCAGCAGGGTGCTGGCGCCATCGGCTGCGACCTCGAGTCCGAAGCGCGTCCCCAGGTCGGTGATCGTCCCATTGGTGGTATCGACGGTGAATCCCCGGGCCGGAGCCGGCACCTCGGCGGCGATCAGGCCGCTGCGCAGGAAGGCGCGCTTGCCGCTCTCCAGCTCCACGGTCGCAGGACCGGCAAGCACCAGTACCGCGCCGCTGGCGAAGGAGATGACGGCCTGGCCGGTGATCAGCTGGAGGGTGCCGCTGGTCAGCTGCGAGCCCACCGTCGTCGGCAGCGTCCCGGCGGCCCACGCGCATGCCTGGCTGGAGGCGATGCTGGCGATGATGGGGGGCAGGGCCGCCGTCTGCTCGGCTGGCGGCGGGCCGTCATGCGGGCGGCGGCTCACTACCAGGGCCAGGGCCGCCGACAGCGCCAGGCAGGCGGCGAGCGGCACGCCCCATGAGCGCCACCTGGCGGCGGTGTGCATGGGCATCAGCGGTGCCTGCCGCGGGACGGCCGCCCCCTCCCCCCACAGCAGCAGAGCATGCAGGGCCATGCTGTCGAAATAGATGCGGCGCGCCTCCGCCTCGTGCGCCAGCAGGAGATTCAGCCGCATCGCCGCATCGCTGGTCAGGGTGGCATCGAGGTGCGCACTGATCAGCGCATCCAGGTCGGCGCGCGTGTCGGGAGGCAGGCTCATGCCGGGCGCTCCGCGGCCAGGCGCAGGCCGATGCACTGCGACAGCGCCGCGCGCACCCGGAACAGGGCCTGGCGCACCGCCAGCGGTGTGCGACCGCTCTGGCCGGCGATGGCCTCGCAGCTCAGCTGATCCTGGTAGCGCAGGGCGATCAACGCGCGCTGCTTGGGCGCAATGCCCTCCAGGCAGCGGCGCAGCGCCTCCAGCCGCTGGTCGCAGTCGGCGAAGGCCTGCACCCCCTCCGCCGCCAGCAGCGCGCAGGTGTTATCGTCGAACAGGGGCGCGCAGCGCTCGCGCTGGCGACGCTTGCGCCAGCTGAGCACTTCGAAGTAGGCGATGGTGCTCAGCCAGGGCCAGAAGGCGGTGCCCGGGGTGAAGTCGGCGCGTTTGCGCAGGGCCACGGCATTGGTCTCCTGCAGCACATCGTCGGCCTCAGTGCGGTTGCCGACGCAAGCCAGGATGTAGGCGAAGAGCCGACGCTGCTCGGCGCAGAGGGCGATGCTGACGGCATCCTGGACGTCCATGCAGGCTCCTGACCAGAGAGAACGGAACGGGGTCGCTCGGCGTTACGCGCTTTCCCGCGATGCGCCCCCGGCTCTGGCTGGCGGGGTGAACCGGGGCGGTGACGTCCACGCTCTCCAGGTGCACGGAGCATGCCAGCGCCGGAACGCCAGCCGATATGCAAGACCAATGAACAGCTTGTCTTACGTGACACCCGGCGGGTGCTGGCGAACTCCCGCCATGCGCTCGCCGCCGCGCTGGCCCGTGATCGGCCTGGCCGCATCCCAGGCCCGCGGGTATACTCCGCCACCGGGTGGGAGGGACGCATGCCTCATGCTGGACACCACGTTTCCTCGGGCCGGCCGTGCACCCGGCGCCATGCGCACAGGGCGGGCGGCACTCCCCTGGCCGGGCGCTGCCGCATCCAGGCCCTGGTCCTCATCGTTGCGCTCTCGGCGCTCGCCGGTGCTGGCGAAGATCTGCACAGGTCGATGATGCCGAATTACACCCAGAACTCCCTGGGCATCCTCAGTGCCACCATGTGCGGTCCCACCGCCGCCGCCAATGTGCTGATGTATCTCAAGCTCATCGGCGATGTGCGTTTCCCCAACGACATCTCCAGCGAGCGCGACATTGTCGGCTTCATCAACCTCCTGGGCTCCCGTGGCTACATGAACACCGTCACCACCACCGGGACCTCGTCCGTGGCGCTGATCGCGGGCATGGAGCGCTTCCTCATCGAGAACGGCGCCAAATACCATTTCGAGACCAAGGGCTGGGGCGGGCACGAGCCGCACAGCGTCGGTCCGCTCGCAGACTACCCGTGGATGCGCACGGCGCTGAAGTCCGGGGCCAACCTGATCCTGGTCGTCGGCTGGTACAAGGCCGATGCCGGTGCGAAGCTCTACCGGCGCGATGGCGGCCACTTCGTCACCTGCGCCGGATTCAACGACATCACCGACCCGCTGCTGTACATCAATGACCCTGGCCCATGGGTGTCCGAGCGCGTGACCAGGAGGTGCTCACTGGCCGATCTCGACGAGGAATACTCGGTGGTCTCCGACAAGGGCGCGTCGGCCCCGGCGACCGGCCAGCATGCCCTGAAGGGCATCATGGTCGCGGGCGGCCATGACCTGGCGATCGTCGATGGCTGCATCGCCCTGACGATCTACCGCTAGGACGGAGATCGCCGGTGAGCAGGGTCCCCTCGCCACCAGCCAGCCTCATCCGACCGCTGCCTCACCCCTTCAGCTGGGTGGCGATGCGGGAGAGATCCTCGGCCGCGGCTCCGGTCGCCTCGGCTGCCGTGCTGACGGTGCCGGCAGCCTGCGCCACGCCCTGGATGGAGCGGGCGATCTCGCTCGAGCCCTTGGCCACCTCGCGGACATTGCCGCTGATCTCGCGCGTCGCGGCGGCCTGCTCCTCGACCGCGTTGGCGATCGCACCCTGAAACTCGTTGGCCTGCCTGATGCGATCGGACACCAGGCGGATGCCGGCGACCGCGGCGGCGACATCCTGCTGGATGCCCTCGATGCGCGCCTCGACATCCCTGGTCGCCGCATCGGTCTGCTGGGCGAGCGACTTGACCTCGCTGGCGACCACGGCGAAGCCCCGGCCCGACTCGCCGGCGCGGGCCGCCTCGATGGTGGCATTGAGCGCCAGCAGATTGGTCTGCTCGGCGATGGTGGAGATCGACTTGACGATGTCGCCGATGCGGTCACTGCTCTCGCCGAGCCGTTGCATGATGGCGGACGAGGTCTCCGCCGTGCGCACCGCCTCCAGCGAGGTGCGCACCGCCTCGGCGGTGGAGCGTGCGATCTCGGCGATCGCCGTGCTCATCTGCTCGGCCCCGATCGCAACCGTCTCGATGTGGGCCGAGACCTGCTCGGACGAGGCGCCGACGGCGGAGGCCTGGGACGAGGCCGCCTCGGCGCTGGTCGCCAGCTGCCCGCTGGTCGCGGTCAGGCCGGCGCTGGCGACCACCAGCCGCTGGACCAGCTGGCTCTTCTCGGCGGTGTGGCGACCGACGGTGATCCAGTCGACCCGATCGGCGCCGAGGGCCGCACGCACTCCGGAAAGGGCGGTGCGCATGGCTGTCCCCATGCGGATCACCTCCGCGGCCCCGCTGGTGGGAGCCTCTGCGGTGAGGTCCCCGGCGGCGAACGCGGTCAGGGCGTCTGCCGTCTGCCGCACCGGTGCGGAGATGGCGTTGGCGATCACGGCGGTCACCAGGGCGACCAGGACCAGCGCGCCCCCCGCCACCCCCATGATGACCAGCAGGAGATGGGCGTTGGGCGCCCGGACTTCGGCGAGCGACGCCGCATTGCAGAGCAGCCAATGCGTCCCCACCACCGAGCGCACGGCGGCGAGCTTGGCTTGGCCGTCCTCCTGGTAGCGCAGCGTGCCGCCGGCCGCCGCGCGCAGTGCCGGTCCGTACGGGAGCCGATCGAGCGCGCTGGCCGGCTCGAGGATGCGCGCGATCTGCGGATGCGCGATGCAGGTGCCCGTGCTGTCGAAGAGCTGGGAGCTCCCTTCCCGCCCGAGATGGCCGTTGGCGATGATGTCCTGGGCGAAGACCCCGAGATCGACGATGGCATACAGGGCGCCCACCACCATCCCGCCGCTGCGCATCGGCGTCGCCAGGGCGATGACCGGCCTGCCGGTGCGCTTGGAGGGGAAGCCGTCCGAGAGCGAGTCCTGCCCGGCGAGCGCCTCCTGGATGTAGGGACGCTCCCCCACCTGCAGCGTGCCCACCGAGCCGGCAGCGGTGGAGGCGATGACGATGCCGCTGCCATCGACGATATGGATGGCATCGTAGTCGTCATTGTCGCGCTTGAGCTGGGCCAACCGCTCGCTGGCCTGCTGGCGGACCGCCGCGGCGGCGTTGGCGAGCACCGCCTGGGCGATGAGCGGATCATGGCTCCAGGTCAAGAGCTCGCGACGAGCCATGGCGATCCAGTCGGCCAGGTGCTGGGCCTGGCCATCGGCGCTCACCGCCAGGTGCGCCTCGGCATCGCCCTCGAGCCGATGCGAGACCAGCGATGCAGTCATCCAGGCCGTCCCCGACATCGCCACCGCGACCAGGGCGGTGATGGGGATCATGATCCGCGGCAGGATGCCCAGGCTCACCATTGCCTGCCGCCTGCCGTGCCGGCCGCAGCCGATATCCACCACCTGCCAGATGCTCGCATGCTGGCGATAGTGGCGAGGCTTCCGCTTGGGCCCAGGGTACCAACGTCACTTCCGCGCACGTCCGCCGACGTGAATCCGGCAGGCGACGGCAGGCGGCGACGCCGCTTTGAATAACCATATATGGTGGTAGCGGAGACCTGATTCATCGGCCAGATTTCTCCCGCCCGGACAGCATACACGAGATCGCGAAATTGTGATGGCGAACGGGGCTATGGTATTGCCGGGCTTGCATTCCTCAAGGAACGGGAGCCGAGACGCCGACGAGGGGTCATCGCCCTGAGTTCACCTCAGACCACCCGGATATCGCGCTGCAAGCGCCCTCGGCCGGGGGATGCCCGCTGGCGTACCGCTTTTGGCAGCCCCGGATGATGCGTGACGCGGCCAGCGACAGCACCCACCACCAGCCGCACGATCGTCTCGCGTGCCGGTGCTGCCCCTCATGTGCCAAGTCGAATGCATGCACCCGTGTTCAAGGCCGCCCGCGAGCTGCCCCAGGCATCCCAGGTTGGCAGCACTCATCCCAGTCTCGCAGTCGCCCATCCCTCGCACCAGTCCGGCGATCGGGCGCAGGCGGCCCCTATGTCAGCCTCTGCGTCAGCGCATGCTTCGGCTAATACGTCAGGCCGAAGCCGAAGCCGAACAGCGGATCATAGCGAGCCGGATCGCCGGTGATGCTGATCGGCAGCTGATCGAGCGAGCGCGGCCAGGTGCGCGACAGCTTCCCCTGCGGCTTGGCGATGCCGTAGATGATGTCCGCCACCCCGCCGCCCTCGGAGCCCGGGAGCCAGGCGGCTACCAGCGCGTCGGCCTGCTCGAGCACCGAGCCGAGGATCAGGGGCCGGCCGGAGAGCAGCACCACCACCACCGGGATGCCCGCCTTCTTCGCCGTGGCCACCGCATCGACGTCCACCTGGGCGAGCGCGAGATCGACGCTGTCGCCGGCCCATTCGGCATACGGCTTCTCGCCGATGACCACCACCGCCACCTCGGCGCCTGCGGCGCCGCTGCCGTCGGCGGAGACGGTGATCGGATGCCCTGGCCCGGCGACCTCCTGCATGCCGGCGAGGATCGAGGTGCCGCCCGGGACGAGGTGCTCCATCCTGCCCTGCCAATCGAGCGTCCATCCGCCGCATTGCATGCCCAGGCTGTTGGCGCCCCGTCCGGCGAGGTGGACGCGGGTGGCGGCTGCGAGCGGCAGCGTATGCCGGTCGTTCTTCAGCAGCACGAGGGATTCCCGCACCGCTGCGCGGGCGACCAGGCGATGGGCGGCGGAGCCGAACGAGGCCTGCAGCGAGCGGTCGGCGAGCGGCGAGCGCGCCTTGTCCATTAGGCCGAGCGCGAACTTCACCCGCAGGATGCGCGTGACCGCATCGTCGATGCGCGTCATCGGCACCCTGCCGGAGAGGGCCAGCTCCTTCAGGTCGGCGAAGAGGATCTGGTACCTGTCCGTCACCATCACCATGTCCATGCCGGCATTGATCGAGATCTCGGCGCAGGTCTTGTAGTCGGCATCGAGGTGATCGATGGCATTGTAGTCGGAGATGAGGAAGCCTGAGAAGCCCAGCTCATGCTTGAGCAGGTCGGTCAGCAGCAGGCGGTTGCCCGAGCACTTCACCCCATTCCAGCTGCTGTAGGACGGCATGATGGTGCCGACTCCGGCACGCACGGTGGAGATGTAGCCTGGCAGGTGGATGCGGCGCAAGGTCGCCTCGTCGACCCGGGTGTCGCCCTGGTCGAGGCCGTGGTCGCCATGCGTTGTCGCCGATCCATAGGCGGTGCCGCCATCGCCGATGAAATGCTTGGCGCAGGCGAGCACCGACAGCGGATCCGACAGGCTGGAACCTTGCAGCCCGCGCAGCGCGGCAGCGCCGAGCTCCTGCACCAGCTGGGGTTCCTCGGAGTAGCCCTCGTAGGTCCGGCCCCAGCGTTCGTCCTGGGGCACGGTGACGCAGGGCGCGAAGACCCAATTGATGCCGGTGGAACGCACCTCCTCGGCGGTGATGCGTCCGATGCGCTCGACCAGGGCGGCATCACGGGTGCAGCCGAGGGCGATGTTATGGGGGAAGATCACCGCACCCGGGATGTTGTTGTGGCCATGAACGGCATCGATGCCGTACAGCAGCGGGATGGCCAGTCGGGTCTTCAGGGCATGGCGCTGATAGCCGTCCACCAGATCGGTCCATCCGGTGAGGGTGTAGTCCGCCTTGTTCTTCGGACCCGAACCGCCCCCGCTCAGGAGGGAGCCGAGGAAATAGCGCTCGATGTCGCCGACATCCTTCAGCGCGCTCTGGTCAGGCTGGATCATCTGCCCGATCTTCTCGTCGAGGGTCATGGCCGCGAGCAGCTGCTTGGCCTGCGCGTCGTAGGCGGCGAAGTCCGCCTGCCGTGATGCTCCCGCATCGGCGCCAGGCAGCTGCTGGCGCAGGCTTGGCGCCAGGCAGGCGATCAGGGTCATGGTCGCGACCGCCAGCGGCCGGAGAGAGGTGGCGGCGGCAGGCATGGCCATGGTGGACTCCGAGAACGTGTGAGGATCGGCGCCTGGGACGGATTCATGGCCTACTATCCCAAAACATCGGCGCGTGGGCAACCAGACTGGCGCGGAAACGAACGCCTTGTCCCCTGCTGGCGGACGGATTGCCCCCCGGCCCTGCTCGCCAGCCGCGAGCATGCAGGTGGTCGCTTGTGTGCTGGTACCGGCTTCGGCTCCTCGACCGTCAGAGGGACGATCGCTTGGGAAATGCGCGTGTCAGTCATGTGCCTGGCGGAGGTGTCCGGGCCAATGGCGGCGTTGATCGTAGCTGCATCGCAACGCAGACTGCATCACCAGCGCCACGGCGTCGGGAACCGTCGACTGCTGGGATACGCGCGGCGTGACAGCCTCAGCTGCCGTATCGTGTCCGCCGTTCAGCGCTCGTGGTGGCCGCCGGACGGCGCGGATGGCGGTCCCGAGTGGCCAGAGGCGCTCCCACGGTAGACGGCTCCGCCGGAGTACCCGCCGCCGCCATGGTAGTAGCCGCCGCCGTAGTAGCCGCCGCCGCCATGGTAGTAGCCGCCGCCATAGTAGCCGCCGCCGTAGTAGCCGCCACGGTAGTAGCCGCCGCCGTAATAGACTCCCCCACGCCAATACCCGCCCCCGTAGAAAGGGCCCCAGATCGGCGCACCGATGATGACCGTATCATCGTAATAGGCGGGGGCCGCCTGCTCCACCACCACCGTCGTATCAGGCGGTGCCTGCTGGACGGCGACCGGGCCCGGGGCCTGGGCCTCTGGCGGGGGCTGCGCCGGCAGACCATCGGCGGTGATCGGCTCGAAATGGGCGGGCATCCACAACCAGCCGTCGCCGCCCGCCGGATCCGCAGTCCATTTGCCCTCGACCCAGGCCAGCGAGACGCCCGCCGGCGGCTTCGCCGGCTGCCAGGAACCATCCTTCCAGACGTAGGCCTTGCCATCCCAATCATAATGACCGGGCACCCACAGGTAGCCGGGCGCCTGCCAGTTCTGCGCGATGGGCTTGAGCGGCTGAATCGCTGGGGGGGCGCCAGCCGGAGCCGCCGCCTGCACGGGTGGCGGCGAGGTCGGATCAGGCAGGACGTCGACGGAGAAGGCCGCGACCTGGGAGGCGATCAGGAGCGCGATGATCGATGGGATGGTGGGCATGGCGCACTCTCGCAGGGTAGGCCGGTGATCAGACGCAAGCCGCAGGATCAGAAGCGGTATCCGACAGCCAAGCGGTAATCGAGGATGGACTGCCTGAAATATTCGTCGTAGCTGGCGCCGGTGTCGAAGTCGTTATGCAGGGTCGCCGCGTGGCGTGACGCACCGACCTGCAGGCCGAGGACGAGGTGGCGGGCGATGTTGGCGAACCAGCCGACATGGGCGCCGATGGAGCCTTCAGCGCCGCTGCCGGTCTCGACCTCGCCCCAGTTGCCGCTTTGCGAATGGTCGAGCCCGTCCTCCTGCATGTAGCCGACGCCGAAATCCGCCATCAGCTCCAGGTAGGACCAATGCCCCAGGGGCAGGCCGTAGCCGACGCCGAACTGGAATTCGCCGATCTGGCGATCCTGGCTGTAGACGTAGCCGGAAACCGTGTCCCGCTCGTCGAAGGAGGCGTCGTAGGCGGCGAAGCCGGCGCTCAGGAGCAGGCCGCCTTCGCGATAGAGCCGGCCCCACACGAACTTGACCGCAACCGAGCCGCGATCATAGGAGTCGTTGTCGGTCGAATAGTAGTTGCCGGTGGTGAGCATCTGCGAGTCGTAGCCGGCGGTGACATCGTAGTGGATGCGCGTATCGGCGGTGGAGAAGCTGCCGAGCTCCACGCGCACATCGTTGACATTCTCCAGGGCCATGAGCGCAGTGCCGACGGGTAGCAGGGCGAGGACGCCGAGGATTCGGTTCATGGAGGCTCCAGTTGGCTGGTGACGGGTCAGGAAAGGCCAGCCCAGATGGGCCGGACGGCGGATGATGGATCGGTGAAACCGCCCTTCAAGAGGACAGGGGTACCCCTTAGACACCCGGGGATGGTGGCGGCAGCGGCTGAATCCGAGCAGGAATCGTGCCGATTTCGGCAATTCCCGGCCTCCCAAGCCATTGCATGGGAGGGATGGCGCCATCGGTCCTTGGTAGCTCCAGGAATGGGGCGAGGAGGGGCGTCCGCTGCGTGCCGGCTCCGCCCCGACGTGGCGGCCTGGCCAGCACCCCCTCATCCTGGGATGACACCTTGCCAGCGTTCTCATCCATGAACGCCCGCTCGTCCCTGCTCATCGCCCTGTCCCTGCTCTGGTGATGCGGCGCGGCCCAGATCGTCTCAGAAGTCGAACTGGTCAATGTTCGCCTTGGTGAACACAAGGAGGTTGTTCAGCAGGATGGCATCCCCGGCCACCGGCTTGCTGCCCAGGCTGCCGGCGGCGAAGCTGGTCGCACCGGGAATGAGCACGCCATCGGCCAGCGCACGCGCGACCCGCACGGTGAGGTAGCCGAGATCCCTGGTGTTCCACAGCACCACCGACTTCACCGTGCCATCCTTCACATAGCCCTTCATGGCGTTCGGCGTGGCTAGGCCGGTGACCAGCACCTGGCCACTGCGCCCGGCCTGCTTCACCGCCTCGGCCGCGCCCGGGAAGGCGACCGAGCTGATGCCGAAGATGCCCACCAGGTCGGGATAGGCCTTCATCAGGTCCTGCGCCACCTGGAAGGCCACCTTCTGGTCCTCATTGCAGGGCTTGATCGCCACCAGCTCCATCTTCGGATAGGCTGAGGCCAGATGGGCCTTCATCGCCGCGATCCAGGCGTTCTGGTTCGCCGCCGTGAGCGTCGCGGTGACGATGGCGACCTTGCCGGCCGGGGTGCCGAGATCCTTGGCCATGGCATCGACCATCGCCTCGCCGATCTGCGTCCCGGTCGCCTGGTTGACGAAGAACGAGCGCGAGGAGGCGGCGCCGTCGGCATCCCAGGTGATGACCTTCACGCCCTTGGCCATCGCCGCCTGCATCGCCGGCGCGAGCACCTCGGGGTCGTTGGGCGACACGGCGATGACATCGACGCCCTTGAGCGTCCACTTCTCGATCAGCGCCGCGGCCTTCTCTGGCGATCCGTCCGTGGGGCCGTCGTAGATCAGGGTGACGTTGCCCAGCTCCTTGGCCGCCTGCTCGGCCCCGGCGGCGCAGGAGGTGAAGTAGGCGACCCCCTTCTTCTTGGGCAGCAGCGCTACGGTGATCTGCGCACCGGCCTCGGCGGCGACGGCAGCTGCCGAGGCGGCGAGGGTCAGGACGGCGAGGATGACGGCGAGATGGCGCATGGCGATGGCTCCGGAAGTGGCAGTGGTCAGGCCGGTCTGATGGTGCTCGGCAATGGCGGCAGGCAGCCGCCCTCAGGGGCATCTCCGCGGTTCTGGGGGGCACACCTCATCGGGTGGGCCGGGTGAACAGGCGGTTGAGCAGCACGGCGGCGATCAGCAGGACGCCGACGACGATGGCATTCAGCTCTTCGTGCTCCCAATGCCAGCCCACGAACTCGCGGGTCTCGTGGATCGCCAGCACGCCCAGCACGGTGCCGATGATGCGCCCCGAGCCGCCGAAGATCGAGGTGCCTCCCAGCACCACCGCGGTGATCACGTCCAGCTCGAGGCCGGTACCAAGATCGGCCTTGGCGGTGTTGCGGCGGGCGACGTAGATCGCCGCCGCCAGCCCTGCGCAGGTGCCAGAGAGGGCGTAGAGGGCGACGGTGAGCCTAGCCACCGGCAGCCCGCTGAAGCGCGACGCCGCCGGGTTGTGACCGATGGCATAGAGCGACAAACCGGACGGCGTGCGCGCGAGCGCCAGCCCGGCAGCGGTGGCGATCAGCGCGACGATCACGCCCGCGATGGGCACGCCCGCGATGGTGCCCAGGCCCAGCACGGTGAACGATGCCGGGAAGCCTGAGATCGGCCGCCCCAGGCTGATGCCCTCGGCCACGCCGCGGAAGGCCGCGAGGGTGGCCAGGGTGACGATCAGCGGATGCACCCGCAGCCATGCCACCGCCAGGCCGTTGAAGGTGCCGCATAGCGCGCCGGCGACGATGCCGCAGGCAGCAGCCAGCCAGGCGTTCGCTCCCGCCTGGTAGGCCAGGCCCAGCACCACCGCCGAGAGGGCCATGGCCGAGCCGACCGACAGGTCGATGCCGGCGGTGATGATGATGGCGGTCATCGGCACCGCCAGCAGCGCCAGCTCCCACACATGCGACGACAGGGCGATCTGGGTCTTCCAGGAGACGAAGCGCGGATCGACCACCGCGGCGCCGATCATCAGCGCCGCGATCAGCGCAGCCAGCACGGTCTCATGCCAATAGCGGTAGGCGCCGAGCTTCATCGCTGCACCCGCCTGCGGCGCGAGACATGGTCCGCGAGCACCGCCGCGAGGATGAAGCCGCCCTGGATGGCGCGCTCCCAGTAGGTGGCGCCAATGCCGAGCTGGAGGAAGATCAGCGCCGTACGCACCAGCGACAGCAGGAGCACGCCGAGCGCCGAGCCGGCGATCGATCCCGCCCCGCCGCTCATCGATGCGCCGCCGACCACCACGGCGGTCACCACGAAGAGCTCGAACTGGCGGCCGAAGCCGGCCTCGATCACCTCGAGCTGCGGCGCGCTGATGAGCGTCGCGACGCCGGTCAGCAATCCCGTGAGGGTGAAGGCGAGCACCTTCAGGCGCAGCGCCGGCAATCCGGCGAGGCGTGCGGCATGGGCGTTGCTGCCGACCGCATAGATGCGCCGGCCCAGGGCGGTCTCCCTGGTGAGCACGGTGAAGGCCGCCAGGCACGCCAGCGCCACCAGCACGGGCATCGGCAGCATGCCGACATGGCCGATGGCGAAGGCGCGCAGCGAGTCGGGGAATCCGCCGATGGTCTCGCCGGCCATCAGCAGATCGCCGACGCCGGTGAGGATGGTGAGCATGCCCAGGGTGGCGATGATCGATGGCACCCGCGCAACCGTGACCAGCAGGCCATTGATCAGCCCGATCCCGGCGGCGAGGGAGAGCACGATCAGGGTCGCCAGCCACACCGGCAGCCCGGCATGCTCTGCCGACACCAGCTTGCCGAGCACCGCCGCGCACACCCCCATCAGCGCCCCCATCGAGATGTCGATCTCGCCCAGCACGATCACCAGGGTCGCGCCGCAGGCGACGATCAGGCCGGGCGAGGCGGCGATGAGGATGTCGCGTGCGTTCTCCACACTGAGGAAGCGCGGGTTGATGGTGCCGACCGCCGCTACGGTCAGCAGGATGAGGCCGGCGACGCCGGCCTCGCGGGAACGCAGCCAGGCGCCGGTCATGGCGAGACCCCGGCGACGGCCGCCTCCTGCGGCATGGCCAGTGCCAGGATGCGCTCCTGGGTCGCATCCTGGCGGCTGAGCTCGCCGCTGATGCGGCCCTCGCGCATCACCAGGATGCGATGGCTGAGCCCGAGCACCTCCTGCAAGTCGCTGCTGATCACCAGCGTCGCCAGCCCCCCTGCCGCCAGGCTGCGGATCAGGCGGTAGATCTCCGCGCGCGCCCCCACATCAATGCCGCGCGTCGGCTCGTCGAGGATCAGCACCCGCGGATGGGCGGCGAGCCACTTGCCGATCGCCACCTTCTGCTGGTTGCCGCCCGAGAGGGTGCGCACCGGCACGGCCGGCGAATCGGCCTTGATCGCCATCGCCTTCATCTGCTCTGCCGCGACCGCCGCCTCGGCCGACATCCGGCGCACCCCGCCGCGCGCCAACGACGCCAGCACCGCCAGCACCAGGTTCTCGCCCACCGTCATCGGCAGCACCAGGCCGAGGTGCTGGCGGTCCTCCGGCACCAGGGCCACGCCGGCGGCGATGGCGGCGCGCACATCGCCGGGTGGCAGCGCCCTGCCGTCGACCAGCACGCTGCCGGCATCAGGCCGGTCGGCACCGAACACTGCGGCCGCGACCTCGCTGCGTCCGGCCCCCACCAGGCCGGCGAGACCAATGATCTCGCCGGCACGCAGCTCGAAGGAGATCTCATGGAAGCACGGAGAACGGCTCAGCGAGCGGACCGCCAGGCGCACCGCGCCGGGGGCGGATGGCGCGCCATGACCATGCTCCTGGACCTCGCGTCCGACCATCGAGCGGATGAGGTCGTCCTTGGATAGGCCGGCGGCGGCGCGGGTCTCGACATGGCTGCCATCGCGCAGCACCGTCACGCGGTCGGCGAGAGCGAGGATCTCCTCCAGCCGATGGCTGACATAGAGCACCGCCACCCCCGCGGCGGTGAGCCGGCGGATGGCGGCGAAGAGCGCACCGCATTCACGTGCCGAGAGCGACGCGGTGGGCTCGTCGAGCACCAGCAGCCGGCAGCGCACCGACAGCGCGCGGGCGATGGCCACCATCTGCCGCTGCGCCACCGAGAGCTCGGCGAGCGGGCGGCCCTCCTGCAGCGTCTCGCCGAGCCCGGCGAGCAGGCGGCGGCCCTCGGCGCGCATGCGTGGACGATCGAGCACGCAGCCCCAGCGCCGCGGCTCGCGGCCGACGAAGAGGTTGTCGAGCGCGTCGAGGTGCTGGAAGGCGGTCGATTCCTGGTGGATCACCGCGATGCCGGCGGCTTCGCTGGCGCGAACGCTGCCGGGCTCGAGCACCTCGCCGCCGATGCTGATCGACCCAGACGACGGGTGCACCACCCCGGCGAGCAGGTTGATGAAGGTCGACTTGCCCGCGCCATTCTCGCCGATCAGCGCGTGCACCTCGCCGGCGAGGATGCTCACGCTGACGCCGATGAGGGCGCGCACGGTGCCATAGGACTTGCCCAGATCGCGCGTCTCGAGCAGCACCGGACCTGGTCCGGGCGCGCGTGCCCCAGGTACGGCAGCCGGTGGCTGCGGCACGTCTGCGCCGGAGGGTGGCTGAGCAGGGCTTGGCATGCGCGGGACCGTCAGCCGAAGGCGCCGGAACCGGCGGCCGCGCCGGCGGCCTTGCGCCGCGCGATGCGCTCCGGCATGACCCGCTGGGTGTAGCCGCTGGCGCGGAAGGCCTTGAGCGGGTGCGCATCCAGGCCCTTGCTCCGGCGCCAGTCGCACAGCATCGGACGGACATCGGTGCTGTAGGCGTCCTTGAGGATCTCCTCGCATTCCACCAGGTCGTGCCGGGCGCGCGCCTGCTCGAGGCCCGCGCGGTCGACCAGCAGCGCCTTGGCATAGTGCTCCTGGACGCACACCGCCGACTGGATGATCGATTCCACCGTCGGCTTGTGGTTCGGGCACTGGTCGAACATGTAGGCGCAGCGCCGTGCGGTGGCGCGCACCGCCGCATCGCCATCCTCCTCGCCCGCGACCAGTTCGCAGAAGATCAGGAACAGCTCGTAGGGGTTGATGGCACCGACGGTCAGGTCGTCATCGGCGTATTTGCGGTTGTTGAAGTGGAACCCGCCCAGGCGCCCTTCATCGAGCAGGATGGCGACGATGTGCTCGATGTTGGTGCCTTGGGCATGATGGCCGGTATCGACCAGCACCTGCGCCTGCACCCCGAGCTTGTGGCACATCAGGAGCGCCGATCCCCAGTCCTGCAGATCGGTGTGGTAGAAGGCCGGCTCGAAGAACTTGTACTCGATCAGCATGCGCATCCCCGCCGGCAGCGCACGGTAGACCTCGGCGAGCGAATCCTGCATGCGGTGCTTGCGCTCGCGGAATGATGCCTGCCCGGGATAGTTGGTGCCATCGGCATACCAGAGGCTGATGGCGTCCGAACCGGTGGCAACCGCGATGTCGATGCACTCCCGGTGGTGGGCGATGGCCTTGGCCCGCACCCGTTCATCGGCATGGCAGATCGAGCCGAACTGGTAGTCGGGATCCTGGAAGACGTTGGGGTTGATCGCCCCCACGCGCACGCCGTGCTGATTCGCCAGGGCCTTGATGCTCGACCAGTCATCGGTGCGGTCCCACGGTATATGCAGCGCGACACGCGGGCAGATGCCGGTGTAGGCATGCACCTGGCCGGCATCGGCGAATTTCTCGTCGATCAGCTTGGCCGCCCAGGGCTGGCGGAAGGTGCCGAAGCGCGTGCCGCTGTCGGCCAGGCCCCAAGAGGGCGTTTCGACGGTGAAGTGGTCGAGGCGGCGAAGCGCTGTCGCAGTGTCCATGGATATCCCCTGCACGTGGCAGTGTGTCCCTGCGCGTGCGTGGTGGTATAGCCGGTTTGAGGCTGAAGAGTAGGATATTGGTGACTCATGGGGTCTGGCATCTCATCTGGTCCGTGGTTTATACCTGGCGCCGATCACGGTAATCGCCATGTCCAAGCTGACTCGACTAGGACGACGATGACTTCGCCAGCGCCGCTATCCGAGCGCTCCGCCAGCCAGCGGGGCGCCCTCACGGACAGTGCCCGCTGATGCTCCAGCTGCCCGATGCGAGTGCAGGCCCGGTGTCCCACTCCAGAAGCGTCCGATAACTGATGCTCCCCCCGACGAGCAGCTTGCATTGGCATGGCCTGCTATGAGATACGGGTCATTGGCGCACGTGCGACCAATACGCCGTCGATCGCTCGAAGGACACCGTTTCCATGCCGCACACCGCCCTGCGCATCCTGATCTCAGCGGTCATGGCTATCGGCACGCTCCATGCCGCCGTGACGCTCGAGCACCCGCATTTCGGCTCCGCCGTCGACGGTCCGACCCTCACCAGCGCCGGGTTGCGTGGACGGGTCGTGCTGCTGGACTACTGGGGCATCCACTGCGGCCCGTGCCTGGCGGCGATCCCGCATCTCGCGGCGCTGCAGGAGGGCCTTGGACGCGACAACTTCATCATCATCGCCAACCAGTGCCAGGAATCCGATGACGCGACCGCGCGTGCCGCCTGGCTGAGCCATGGCGGCGGTGAGCAGATCAGCGTCATCAACCAGGGCTCCTTCGCCGGTGCGCAGGTCAGCACCATCCCGCATTGCTTCCTCTTCGACCACAACGGCCTGGTGATCTTCGACGGTCTGCCGAGCGAGCTCGGCACCAGGGTCGAGGATGCGGTCAAGGCCAGTCCCGGCGCCCTGGTCGTCGGCCACACCTATGCCAAGACTGCCCGCTATGCCGCGCGCATCGGCGCCCAGGCCAGCAATCTCGCAACCACCCTGAAGGCGCTGCGTGCGCTGAAGGCGGGCACGGAGGCGGTGGCGCAGGAAGAGTCCACCTTCCTGCTCGACCGGGTGCAGGGCTTCGCCAACGAGCAGAGCGCGGCCCTGGCATCGGCCCATGACCACGATGCCCTCGCCGCAGCGGCAGGCCTCGCGCATATGCTCCTGCTGCTCGAAGGCGATCCGCTGGCTCAGCCGTTCGATGCGCTGAAGACCGCCTGGAAGACCGACACGGCGTTCCAGGGAGAGCTCACCGCCGAGACCATGCTCGTCGACCTGCAGCAGCGGGCGGCCAGGCTGGGAGTGGGCCGGGATGGTGGCAGCCCGCCCCCTAAGGCGGCGGTGGCGGAGCTCAGCGATGGCCTGCATGCGGTGATCAGCCGCTATCCCGGCAGCCCGGCTGCAGGCAAGGCCCTGCAGCTCGCCGCGCAGTGGAAGCTCTAGCGCGTCTCGCGGATCTCGGCAGGCGCCCGGAAGGACGCAACCGACGTCCATGGCGTGCTAGCCGAGCCGACTCATCGTCCGATACCAACCCATGGACAGGTCCCTAGGCTGGCGAGCACGACGTCCAGGCGGAGCCTGCGACGGTCGAGCGTCCCCCAGGAGCACCGTCGATGCGATCCCTTCGACCGCCACGGCCTGACGGCCGGCATCTCAGGCGCCTGTCCAGCGCCACCTCGCAATCGCGCCGCGCCATGCCCTGGCGACCCGCACTGCTGGTCATCATCCTGCTGCTCGCCGGCCTGCGGCCCGCCATGGCGGCGGCGGTCGACACGCTGCGCTGCGAATACCGCGACGATCCGCTCGGCATCGACGTCGCCCAGCCGCGCCTGTCCTGGCTGCTGCACGATGAGCGACGGGGCGCGCGGCAGAGCGCCTGGCGGGTGCTGGTGGCCTCCACCCTCGAGGCCCTCGGCCGCGATCAGGGCGATCTGTGGGACAGCGGCAGGGTCGAGGATGACCGTTCGATCCAGCTGGCCTACGCCGGTCAGGCGCTGGTCTCCCGCCAGCAGTGCTATTGGAAGGTCCAGGTGTGGGACCAGGTGCACGTGGCGTCAGCCTGGAGTGCAGCAGCGCACTGGTCGATGGGCCTGCTCAGGCCCGAGGACTGGCACTCGCACTGGATCGGCTACGACGCCGCGTCCCGCGCCGCCGACGAGCAGGCGCACAGCGATGCGCTGCTCACCCTGCAGGGGTTGAAGTGGGTGGGCATCCCGGCCACCCTGGGCACTCCTGGCGTTGACACCTGCCTGCGCCGGCAGATCGATCTCCCGGCGGACCGCCATCTCATCCGCGCCACGCTCGCGCTCTATGGCTTCCATGAATGCACGGCGCTGGTCAATGGCACGGTCATCGGCCATGCCGCGCAGTGGGAGCCGACCGCGCGGCTGGAAGCCACCGCGAGCCTGCATCCGGGCGCCAATGTCATAGGCATCATCGCCAGCCATACCGATCGTTATCTGCCGCAGGCCATCGGGCGCCTGGTCCTGCACTTCGATGCCGGCACCGACCAGGCCATCCCCATGGATCAGAGCTGGAAGGCCAGCCAGCAGCCCGGTGACGGCTGGAGCCGCGTGGGCTACGATGATGGAACCTGGCCGGCAGCGGCGGCGGGCGGGGTGCCCTGGGCCGGGCCAGCACCGGTTGCCGACCTGCCGCGCATCCCGGCGCCGTACCTGCGCACCACCTTCAGCGTGCCCCGGGCGGTGGTGCGGGCGACCGCGTTTGTCACCGCCCTGGGTGCCTATGAGCTACAGATCAACGGCCGGCGCGTCGGCGAGGATGTGCTCGCTCCCGGCTGGACCGAGTTCCGCAAGCGGGTGTGCTATCAGACCTACGACGTGACCGACCTGGTGGCCACCGGCGCCAATGCCGTCGGCGCCATCCTCGGCGATGGCTGGTATGCCAGCGATCTGGCCCATCTGGCCAAACGCAACGTCTATGGCGGCGCGCCGCGGCTGCTGGTCCAACTGATGCTGGACTTCAGCGATGGCAGCACCCAGGTGGTGGCGAGCGGGCCAGACTGGAAGGCCAGCTACGGGCCCATCCGCCATGCCGATCTGCTGATGGGATGCGCATACGATGCCCGCCTGGCGATGCCGGGCTGGAGCACGGCCAGCTTCGATGACCGGGGCTGGAAGCCGGTGGAGGATGGAGGACCGGCCACGCAGGCCGGCGGAGCGGATGTCAGCGAGACCCTGCGCGCCGCCATCAGCGGTGGCCGCCTGGCCGTCACCGTCGACAATGCGCTGTGCGGCGGCGATCCGGCGCCCGGGGTGGTCAAGGAGCTGACCATCACCACCCGCCAGGATGGCCGGGAGCAGGAGCATCGTATCGCCGAAGGCGCCCGCTTGGAGATCGGCAGCGCTGAGAAGCCGGTAGCCGTCGTCCACGCCCGCTACGCACAGGCGGGATCGGCCAGCCAACGGCGCCTCCAGGCCGCAGTGGCAGAGCCCGCCCGCATCCTCGACCGCCTGCCGGCGCGTACCATCAGCGAACCCAAACCTGGACGCTGGACCTTCGATCTGGGCCAGAACATGGTCGGCTGGGTGCGCCTGGTGGTGCATGGCCGCGCCGGCAGCCGCATCACCGTCCGCCATGGCGAGATGCTCAACCCGGATGGCACCATCTACACCGCCTCCCTGCGCAGCTGCCCGGCGACGGACTTCTACATCCTCTCGGGCGCCGGCGAAGAGGTCCTCGAGCCCTACTTCACCTTCCACGGCTTCCGCTATGTCGAGGTCCGCGGCCTCGGATCCGCACCGACCCTCGATGCCGTCACCGGCATGGTGGTGCACACCCCGCTGCACCGCACCGGGCAGTTCGCCTGCTCCAATCCGCTCATCGACCGGCTCTACAGCTGCATCATCTGGGGCCAGCTGGGCAACCACCTCGAGATTCCCACCGACTGCCCCCAGCGCGATGAGCGCATGGGCTGGACTGGCGATACCCAGTTCTTCGCCCCCACCGGCGCCTACAATTTCGACGTCGCCGCCTTCTTCACCCGCTGGCTCCAGACCTGCGAGGACGATCAGCATCCCGATGGCACCTTCCCCCATGTGGTCCCGGACATCATGGGCGGCGGCGGGGCGACCGCCTGGGGCGACGCCGCCCTGCTGTGCACCTACACCATCTACCGCACCTATGGCGATACTCGCATCATCGCCGACCGCTTCGCCGCCATGGACCGCTACATGCAGTGGCTCGCGGGCAAGACCAGCGCTGGCATCGCACATGTCGGAGGATTCGGCGATTGGCTGAATGCCGGTGGCGGCGCAACCAGCGAGCTCATCGACACCGCATACTACGCCCACCTCGCTCGCATCATGTCCGAGATGGCGGCTGCGATCGGCCGCAGCGACGATGCCAAGCGCTATGCCCAGCGGCATGCCGAGGAGAAGGCCGCCTTCACTGCCGCATTCCTTCAGCAGGATGGCTCCCTCAAGGGCAGCAGCCAGACCGCCTATGCCCTGGCCTTCACCATGGATCTCCTGCCAGCTGAGCGGCGGGCCCAGGTGGCTGACCGCTTCATCGATCAGATCAAGCGCTTCGACTGGCATCTGGCCACCGGCTTCATCGGCACGCCGCGCCTGCTGCCGGCCTTGAGCCTGGCCGGGCGAGACGATGTCGCCTATCGCCTGCTGCTGACCGACACCTACCCATCCTGGCTGTTCCCGGTGAAGAACGGCGCCACCACCATGTGGGAGCGCTGGGATGGCTGGACGCCGGATAAGGGCTTCGGCGCGATCGGCATGAACTCGTACAACCATTACGCCTTCGGCGCCGTGGGGGAGTACCTCTATGGCGGCGTCGGCGGCATCCAGGCCGGCACTCCCGGCTACAAAACCATCGTCATCCACCCGGTGGTGCGAGACGGCCTGAGCTGGGCAACGACCGCCTTCCTCTCCCCATATGGCAGCATCGGTACCGACTGGAAGCGCGACGGCGGCACGCTGGCCCTGACGGTCACCATCCCCGTCAACACCAGCGCCACGGTCTTCGTTCCGCGCCCAGAGGGAGGTGCGGTCACCGAAGGCGGCCTGCCGCTCGGCCAGGCGCCCCAGGTGACCGTCCTGCGCCACGACCCGGATGCGGAGGTGCTGTCGATCGGTTCAGGCCGCTATACATTCGTCTCCCGGCCTTGAACGAGCACCCTGGTGCAGGGGCTGGCCGCGACTCCGAGGCGGCGGCCCTCAGGTAGCGAGGAACTTGCTCAGCTTCTCCTTGAAGCGCTCGGGCGTGAAGGGCTTGGCGAGGTAGTTGTTGGCTCCGGCCACGATCGCCTCCTTGACCCGGTCGGCGCTGCCCTCGGTGGTGACCATGATGATCCCCACCTTGCGCTCGGGGTCGACCTTGCGGATCTCCTTGACCATCGTCAGACCATCCATGTTGGGCATGTTCCAGTCGGAGATCACCAGGTCGATGCCGCCGGCGCTGAAGCGGGCGAGGCCTTCCTTGCCATCGGCTGCCTCGGCGACCTGGATATCGAACCCGCAATCCTTCAAGTTTTTGATGACGATCTTGCGCATCATGGCAGAATCATCGACGACAAGCACGGTTTTCACGCCAAGGTCCTCCGCTCACGTGTACATACCATGGAATCATTCCGCCCGCAACGACAGCATGAACAGGTGGCGCGTGGAAATCCCCGTGGTCCATCCTGGGAGGCGACCCGACTGCGCCAGCCGCACACCTGCACCCTGATGATACCCTCGAAGCGCAGAGGACGCCAATGGCAGGCCGCTCCACCTCCTGCCCAGCCGCACGCAAGCGATGACGCCACAGCATGATGCATGGCGCCAGGGGCGATGGGCCGGGAGCCCTTCGCCGGATGGTCTCTGCGCCATGCCCGCTCCATGCCTGCTGCGGCGGCTGCCGAGCTGGAGAAGATGCGAACCGGTCTGATCAGCCGCTGCTGCGCCATCGTTCACCCCGCTAATCGCCTTTCTTCAGGCTGACTTCCAGGCTGAAGGAGCCGAATTCCGAGCCATAGGTCACCACCAGGCAGGGTACCGAGCGGTTCTGGCCGATGACGAAGCTCCGCCCGGCGACGATCTTGGGCAGGCCGATCTCGAAGGCGTAGCCCTTCTTCATGATGCGGTTGCGCGCATCTCCGGCGATGATGTTTGCCAATTCGCCCACGCCATCCATCACCGCGGGGGAGATCTCGGTCATCGTCTCGCCGACGAACGTGCTCACCATCGCCACCGCGACCTGCTCGGGGAAGTTGAGCACCACCGCCCCGGTTGCTTCACCTGCCAGGCCGATGATGCCGCAGACCCCGTAGACCTCCTCGTCCTTGCCCTTGAGGGCGAGGCGGGTGCGCACCGGAGTGACGCTGCACATGGTCTGGAAGGTGTGGATGGTCGCCTCGATGAACGGGTTGATGTAATCGACATTGATGCCGCTGTTCATGCGCCGTCCTGGGCTAGTGGGGCCGGAGAAGGGGAGAGTCTACCTTGCGGCGCGCACAGCCGCAAGGCGATGCGCATGGACGCGAGCGGCGTACCGCTGTCCACGGGGAACACCCTCATGGCAGCAGCGCAGCGCCTCAATGGCGGATGATGTCCAGGGCGACCAGAGCCAGATCGATGACGAACAGCGCAACGACCACGGATTCGAGGATCAGCATCAGGCGGTTGTTGCGCTGGTGGCTGAGCACCTGGTAGATGCTGTCCAGGGTCTTGAGCTTGTCGTCGATGGTGCGCTGCCAGTCGGCGAGGTGGAAGCGCAGCGAGATGCCGGCGTAGATCCGCGCCAGGTGCCAATCACCGAAGAATTTGGTGATGTTCGACAGTTCGTCGTTCAGCCGCGCCATGTCGATGCGCAGCTCGCCCAGCTCGCCGATCACCCGATGGGCGAGTCGCCGGCTGCCGAGATCCCGGTAGGCGCGTTCGATGGCCTCATCGAGCAGACGGTCATAGGCCTCCAGCTCGGCGAGCTGGAGGTTGGCGAGCTCGAGGATGTACAAGGTCTCCTCGCTGGGGGGGAGGCGATCGACGATCAGCGCCGCATCCCAGTCCATCACCAGCAGATCCGTGCGGTAGTAGCTGAGCGCACGCTGCGTCGATTCCTCGACCTCCTCGTCGGCCAGGGCAGCGGGATCGGATTCCTGCGTGAGCAGCGCCGTGACCTCGCGGCGCTGGCGATCCAGCCAGCTCTTGCTGTCCGCGGTCCCGAGCAGCTGCGCATCGAGGCAGAACACCGTATAGGCCTCTTCATGCGCGAGGCTGGCGACCGGACGCACCAGCGCCGGCACCAGCTCCGCGCATACCTGCTCTGCGAGGCGGCGCGCATGGTCGTCAAGGCTGATGCCGTCGAGCTGGGGCGCATGATAGGCGACCAGGTCCGCCAAGGCATCGACCGCGAAGGGGATGCGCATGGTGATGGTGATGGCGCCCACCGGCAGCAGCTTGATGGTGGTGGACAGGCGCATGGCGCCCAGGCTGCCGCGGTGCTCGGCTATAGGCAGGCGCACCATCTGCGGCCGGTGGAAGAACAGCTGCCGGGGCATGCGCTTGTGGGGTTCCACCTCGAACTGCTCGACACGCTGACCAAGCAGTTCGTGGATGGCATCACGGCGCAGCTCGTATGCGACATCGAAAGCGTACAGGTAGATGACTTCACCGCGCAGCTCGGGCATGTCCATGAGCGTAACCTGGCTCCATCCCCATGCTACTTGTGCCGATGATCGCTCGCAGGGGGCAGCCCGATGTTCTCGCCGACGAACGCGTGAAGGTATCCAGCGGATCATCGGGACTAGCCCATGATCCCCGGTTCGGTCAGGGTTCGCTTGCCGCGAGCCGGAAGCCGAGGAAGAAGAAGCGGGTGACCGGGAGGTATTTCGAACGTGTCGCAATGCGCCGATCCGCCTCGGCCATGGTCCAGGCAGCGCCTCGGGCGACCCGGTTGATCCCCTGCCAGCCGACCGGATCGACGGCGGTATCCATCGGATAGGGCATGTACATGTCCTGGCACCATTCCAGGACATTGCCGAGGGCATCGTACATGCCCCAGGCATTGGGAGGCATCATGGCGACCGGATGGGTCTGATGCCTCCCCATACCGTCGCTCACGGTCGAGACCGATGCGGTCGAGGCGCTCCCGGCACGTGCGGCATATTCCCATTCGGCCTCGGTTGGAAGTCGCATCTCCGGCATGGGAAGCAGCGCATTGAGGCGCTGGATGCATCTCTGCGCCTGATCCCAATCCACGCTTTCGACAGGGCGATCCGCGCCGGTGAAGTAGCTGGGATTGGCTCCGCTGATCGCCTCGAACAGACGCTGGGTGATCGCCGTATCGCCGATCCAGAACCCGTGCCGGAGCGTCACGCGCACCAACTTCTCATCCTCATGGTAGCCCGGATCCAGCGGTGCGCTGCCCATGAGGAAGGTCCCTGACGGGCAGAAGCGCATGCGTTGCACCCCATTGCCGACCTTCAGGTCCGCCCAACGGCCAAAGGCATCCTCTCCGCAGGTCGCAGCCCAGACTGGCTTGCTCCAGGACAATTCGGCCACCGGATGCGGGGACGCAGCGGTCGTCACCGGATGTTGCGCCTCGAGCGCCAGGGCCGGTAGCGGTTCCTGGACTTGGTTTGCTGGCCACCGATTCCAGATCCAGATCGCCAGCAGGGACAGCGCGACAGCGGCAGCGGCCGCTAGCGCTGCCGGGAGGCGATAGCGTGGACCGTTCGCGTGCGCGGGCTCAGCTGGCTCATCGATGGCTCGATGCCGCTCATGCGGCGTCGGTTCATTGAGCTTGTCGATGTGGCCATGGACCGTCTTCGTGCCGGGGATGTGCCCGGTGCCGATCCTGGTGAACCGCCGCGTCTCCGGCAGCGCAGCATGGATCGGCGCGAAATCGAACTGCAGACGTTCGAGATCCTCGCGCAACTGCACCGGGGTGGCATATCTGGCTTGGCGATCCTTCGCCATCGACTTGGTGATCACCGCGGCCAGCCCGATGGGCAGCGTGGGATCGAAATCCCGAGGGTCCGGCACCGGCGCCTCGAGGATCTGACGCTCGAGCTCGTCCCGGGAAAGGGCATCGAACGGCAAGCGGCCGGTGGTGGCGATGAACAGGGTGACGCCGAGGGCATAGGTGTCGACCCTGATATCGGGAGCCGGATCTCCCACCAGCTGTTCCGGCGCGAGCGTCGTCAGGCTTCCCGACACCGCCACCGGGACATGCGATTCGTCGTTCCCCATCGAGCGCGCCAGGCCGAGATCGGCGATCTTGATCGTCTCCTCCTGGGTGATGAAGATGTTCGATGGCTTGATGTCGCAATGCGCCAAGCCAGCCCGATGAATCCCTTCCAGGCCGCGCGCGCATTCGATGACGATGCCGACCGCGTCCTTCATCGGCAGGACACCGCCACGTCTATCCAGGAATTGCTGGAGATCGCCGCCAGACATCAGCTCCAGCGCCTGATAGACCACCCCGTCGACATTCCCCACATCGTAGCAGGTCACGACATTCGGATGATGCACCGCCCCGGCTGCCCGCGCTTCCCGCACGAAGCGCTCGGAGAATCCCGGCTGGCGCGCCAGTTCAGGGGATAGCACCTTCAGCGCGACCTCGCGCTGCATCGACAGCTGGATTGCACGATAGACCGTTCCGGTGCTCCCTTTGCCGATGATCTGCAGGATGTGATAGCCGCAGACCTGGACTCTCTCGTCGCTGCTCGACGGGCGTATATCCCGTGCCGGACGAACGGGGGGCGCCGGCCTCACGGCCCTTCCCGGGTTTCCTGATCGCTTGGATGTGGGATCGCCAGGAGTCATGGGTGCCTGCCGCCAGTCGCCATCGGTGTCGTCTCTTCGGTCATTCCTGACCCTAGCTGCCGATGTGAAGATCGGACCAGTGGCACATGAGCATCCGATGGCGGCCTCGCCGCCCGCGAAATTCGCGTCCACTTCACGAAAACTTGGCCGTGTCACCGGATCTTCCCATGACGTAGGCAGCTTATCATCGCTGGCCACGCTCGCGCGCAGCATCAATGCCAGGGGATCTTCATGCGTCTATTTCTGCTCCTATCGCTCTTTCTTATGTATCCGTTATTGGCGTCTGAGAACGGCCATGCGGTGCTCATCGAAGGTTCGAGCACCGTCTATCCGATCACCGTCGCAGTCACCGAACGCATATCACAGGAGAACCCCCAGCTGATCTCCTCCGTCGTCTGCTCGGGGTCGAGCGCCGGGCTACGCCGCCTGATCGCAGGGGAGATACCTATTGCCGAGGCCTCCCGGCCCATCAATCACGAGGAGATGGCCGTGGCTGCCAGCCATGGCATCGACTTCATCGAACTCCCCATCGCGCTGGATGCGATCACCTTCGTGGTGAATACCAAGAACACCTTCGTGACCTCCCTGACAGTCGAGGAGCTGCGTAGGCTGTGGCAGCCTGATAGCAAGATCACCACCTGGGCCCAGGTCCGTCAGGGCTGGCCCGAGGCTCCGATCGAGCTGTATAGCATGGGAAAGGACTCGGGCACCTTCGACTTCATGACCGAGGCGATCGTCGGGAAGGCGCGGGCAATCCGCGCGGACCTGGCGGGGTCCAGCCAGGACCCCCAGCAGCTCATCCAAGGGATCGTCACGCATGACCAGGCCATCGGGTATTTCGGCCATGCCTATTTCAGGCAGAATGCAGCGATGCTCCGCGCCATACCCGTCGACGATGGCCGTGGGCCGGTGATGCCCTCGACCGAGAGCATAACCAATCGCACCTACCGACCGCTATCCAGGCCGATATTCATCTATGTCAATCGCAGCGATCTCGACAAGCGTCCCGAAGTGTCCACCTTGGTGCAGTCCTATCTGCGGCTGGCGCCCCTGATCGTCACCCAGGTCGGCTATGTGCCATTGACCGAGAAGAGCTATGACCTGGTCAGGCAGCGGCTCGCCAACCGTGTCATCGGATCGACCTTCTCGACCGCCCGTCCGGAAGATCGCCTCGATGATCTCCTGGCCACATCCATCGCCGCCCAAGCGGGGAAATCCCCGGTCATGCTACCGTCCCCCGCTGAGCCGTCACCTGCCACTCTGGCCAGCGCCAGCACGTCCCCGCATGCAGCGCTCCCTCCCAACGCGCCTGCATCCGGGCCAGCCATCCCAGTCGCTGCTCGTCCCGCCCCAGCCGAGAGCAGGACGACATCGACCGCCAATGCATGGCTCCCGGCGTATCGCACCACAGGCGATACCGCTCCTGCGGCAGGCGCGCAGGCTCCCGATGCCATCGCCGTGCTTGACAGCCTGCGCAGGTCATGCCTGGAGCTTGCCCGGCTTGCGCTCGACGATGGAAGCCTCGTCGGCGATCTGGAGCGCCACGAGAAGGACATCCGCAGCGCATTGGACCGCCTCGCATACTATCAGCATGAGGCCTCGCTGCCCGCAGGCCGTGCGGCGACCCTGGGCGACCTTACCGCCAGTGCCAACTCGTCGCATGGCATCGGCATCGACTATCCCATGGTGATTGCTCGGCTGGATTACGCTGATGCCGTGCGTGACCGCGGTGACACCGCCATCCTGGATGCCTTCAAGCATGCCGCTCTCGGCATCACCGATCCCGAGCAGAGGCACCACCTGGAATCCGCGCTGATGAATCCCTCCACGGCCAATATCGCCCGCTTCACCGAGGCTATCGCAGGCCTCGGACTGGCCCACGGCGAAGCCAACCTGATTCTCTGCTACGCGCGGGGTGGCCTGGTGATCCGATGATGCGGCCGCAGACCATCCTCCTGTCCGCTCCCTCGTCTGCCCTGGTTCTCTTCTGCATCATCCTCCTCCCTGGCTGCGGCGATAGCCGCTCCGGAACCGTATCTGCGTCCTTCCTGGGGACCTGGCAGCAGGTCGCATCGATGGATCCGTCCGGCCTGAGTATCGACACGCCGCGGCAGATCGGTTTCCTGGCCATCTCGCGGGAGCACGTGCTCTGCGATCTGGCGGAGCTGCCCCATGGTGCGGTCGACATCCTGTCCGCCACCTGCGATCCCGGCAACACCAGCGGACTCCTGGTCCTGGCCAACGGACTGCAGCTGTATTGCTGCACCGGACGGGGTGCCAGCGACTATCCGACCTCGGAAGGCCGTGTCATCGGCGACTGCACCTGGCTCGATGTCCATGTCCAGCGGCCCGCAATGGCTGGCGTCTCCGCACTGGACACCCGCATCCGACTGTGGTCACCATCAGCCGTCACGGCGGCATCCCTGGCCTTCGGTCTTCGCCTGCCATCGAACCAGGCTCCTGCCGCCGCCGTTGCGCCACCGACAGTGCGATTAGCTGAACCGATAACCCCTCAATCCGCCGTGGACGTCCTGCCCAGCAACGATCGGCACTTCGTCGACAGCGTTGCCGCGACTGGCGATCCCCAGCTGCTCTCCACCGCCTATGCGCTCATCCAACTGCATGGCAGCGGCGATCCGCCGCTGATGCAGGTGGTGTACCGCTCGCGCATCCTCACATGCCAGCGCGATGAACTCCATCTGCTCGAAAGCGCACATGACGGCGACCCGCTGGCGCTCGCCGAGGCGACCCGACGTGCTGCACATCTGGACGGCTTCACCAAGGCATACAGCGCATGGGTCGGCATTCGGCAGTGAAGGCGCCCCGGGGTGCACCGGATGACCGGCTGCCGATAGCTGGCCAGCCTCAGGCTACTCCTGATTTCTCGCGCATCCGCTCCATGGCCATCATGCAGGGGGACCTGGGGGATTATGCCCTGCCGGAGCTCCTCCAGTTCCTGCTGACGGTACGCAAGAAGGGCCAACTGCTGATCGAGTGCCAGGAGCCTCCACGATCAGCCAGCGTCTATTTCGCTGGTGGTCGGGTGGTCCATGCCTACTGCCCCCCGGACGTCGGAGAGCAGGCGATTTACCGCTTGCTGCATTGGCGGCAGGGCCGCTTCATGTTCCTCTCCGGTGCCTCGCCGGAATTAGAGACCATCCACACCGATCTGCGCAACCTGCTGCTCGAGGGGATGCGCATCGCCGATGAGCAACCGGATGCCAGCGATCAGCTCCCCCATGGCAATGCGATCCTGCATGCGGAACGTGATGCGCAGCACATCTCCGCCATCCGCATAACCGTCTTCCAGTGGCGGCTGCTCTCTCTGATCGATGGTCGGCGCACCATCGCCGACATCATCGCCCTGTGCGGTCGCGATGCATCCGATGCCTCCGTCGATCTCCTGCAACTGCTGCATGTCGGCCTGGTCAGCGAGCACCCGGATGAACGCTACCTGTCAGCGATCGTCGCAGTGGCTGCCGTCAAGGATGCGCCTGCCGCCCCATCTCCGCAACCATTACCCATCCTCAGCAGCCGCATCCTTCAGCTCGCCGATGGCAAACGGTCGATCCTGGCCATCCGCGACTCGCTGCAGTGCAGCGACAATGACCTCATCCAGGAGGTCCGCTTCCTGGTGGGCTGCGGCCGCTTGGCCATCCGTTCCGGACAGGCCGAATACGATCGCTACGTGCGCTGAGAGGACGTCCCTCCCGGCAGGATCCCGAGGCCGGCCCATAGGCCCTAGGGATCTCCCGCAGACCAGACGATGACGCGTCCGGTGCGGTCGGCGGTGATCACGTCCCGGTTGTTGGCCGATGACTGGATCGCCACCACCGGGGAGCGATGCTCTCGCAGCACCAGGAGCACACGGCCGCTGGCGATGTCCCAGATGCGTGCCGTGCCATCGTTGCTGGCGGTCATCGCCTGGCTTCCGTCGAAGACGTACGCCACCCGCTTGATGCTCCCCGTGTGTCCACGCAGGGATTGGGTCTTCTCCCCGCTCTCGGCGTCCCAGACTTCGGCGATCTGGTCGCTGCCGCTCAGCAGGTGACGGCCATCGGGCGCGTAGGCAAGCGCCTCGATGGCGGTATTATGGATCGGTATGACATTGAGCATCTCGCCGTCCGCGGACCTGAAGATGCGGATGGTGGCATCCGCGCCACCGGTGGCGATCCTCGACCCATCGGGTGAGAATGCCGCTGCCAGGACCGCCCCCGCATGGCCGACGCACGTCAGCACGGGCTTGCCATCATGGGCATCCCACACCCGCGCACGGCCATCGTCGCTCGCGGTGATGAGCAGTTCTCCATTGGGGCTGAACGACACCTCATTGATCGCCGAGGGCGGGCTGGAGAGAACGGGGCCAGGCGCTCCGGTATGGGCATCCCAGATGCGGCAGATGCCGCCTTCACCCGCCGTCGCGGCGAGATTCCCGTCACGGGAGAAGGCGGTCGCGAGGATGCCTTGACCCTGGACGAGCGGCATGACCGCCGCAGCGCGGTTGAGGTCCCCGAGTACGGCGAAGCCGTTGGCGCCACCGGCGATGTAAGTGTGGCCATCCGGATTCAGCGTGAGCCCCGCGAGTCCAGGCGAGAGGACGATTTCGGTCATATCGCGCCGCAGCTGCGCATCCCACAGGCGCACCGTGCAATCATCGCTGGCTGTCAGCAGCTGCCCATCGTGTGAGGCGAAGCACAGGCCGCCGATCGCACCGCCATGTCCGCACAAGGTGATCACCGATGCGCCGGTTGCGACTTCCCAGACTCGAGCCGTGCTGTCGGCACTGCCGGTCGCGACATGTTGGCCATCGCTCGAGAAGGCGGCGCAGACGACCTGGCGCTGATGGCCCTCCAAGTGTGCGATCGGCACGTTGGCGGATAGATCCCAGACCAACGCCGTTCCGCGCGGTCCAGCCAGCAGAGCCTGGGGGCCATGCCCATCGATCGCCAGCACTGGACCAGGGAGATGCGCCGTCGCCTTGACCTGGCCGGTGCCGGCATCCCAGCACGCCACCTCGCCCGATTCGCCACCAGCGATGATCCGCTGGCCATCCGCGACGATTGCCAGCGTATGCACCGGCTCGGCGATCTTGCCGAGCTTCCGCTCCATGCGGCCGTCATCGAGATTCCATTCTCGCACGCTGCCGTCGCTGCCACCGCTCACCGCGCGGTTGACCGCCCCCTCGGCGCTGAACGCAACGCACATGACTGCCGACTCGTTCCCGATCATGACCTGGCGCGCATGGTCCTCTCCCACCTGCCACAGTCGCACGGTGCCATCACGACCTGCGCTCAGCACCTGCCGACCATCATCGGATATCGCCACGGCGCTGATCGCGGATTTGTGCAGCTGGATCTGCGCGATGCGGCGGCGGCTAGCGAAGTCATAGACCATCGCCCTGCCTTCAGCGCCAACGCTGACGAGACGACTTCCATCACGTGAGCAGGCGACCCCGGTCGCCGCATCAGTGTGATCGGCAAGCAGCGCGAGCTGCTGCCGGCAGAGCAGGCTGAGCCGCCTCCAGACCCAATCCCGATAGCCGGCCGGGCATCCCTCAAGGGAGGCGCGGGCGGCGGCGAACTCATTCTGCCCGATCTGCTCTCCGGCAAGGGCCAGCGACGCGAGGTGATTCTGGATATCGCTCTGCTCGCGTTGCCGCAGCTCCCGCTCCAACGCCGCTTTCGATTGGCGACGCTCCTCCTCGGCGATCGCTCGCTGCTGATCGGCGGCGCGCAATGCCTGCTCAGCCCGCTCGCGCTCGAGCATCGCCGCGTTGCCCTCGTTGGTCGCCCGCTGGCGCTCGCGTTCGGCCGTGACTGCGGCGGCTTCCGCCTTGGCACGCTCATCCTTGGCCCGGATGCTCTCCGATTCCGCACGACTACGTTCAAGGATCGCGACGGCGCGCTCAGCCTCGGCCCGCTGGCGCTGATGGATGTTGAGGAGGTAGCTGAACACCAGGACCACCGCGAGAAGCACGGTGGCAAACCCGATTGCGGTACTGGTTATGCGATGCCGGCGCACGAATTTGGCCAATGCCTCTGCCACCGAGTCGGCGCGTGCGGTAACCGCGCGGCCCTCGAGGAAATTCTCGAGATCCTGCCGCATGTGGCCGGCGCTCGGATAGCGCTGAGCAGGATCGGATGAGAGCGCCTTCATCGCTATCGCCGCAAGATCCTTGGGAATGAGGCGCTGCGGCGTCCTCGCTGCGGGCACGACGATGTTGCCAACCATCGCATTGCGCAGGACCTCCTTGAGATCGCTACCGCCCACTGGCGGCAGGAGCGTGAGCATCTCATAGAGGATCGCACCAAGCGCATAGACATCGCTGCGTGCATCCATCTTCGAGATCTGGCCCGAGGCCTGCTCTGGCGACATGTATGCGGGAGTGCCGATGACCGCGCCATCGACCGTGGCCTCGATGCGACCGGTCGTTGCCTGGGTACTGCCCTACGACACATCCGTGGTCTGGGGCGGGGGGCCGGAAGCCGCATGCCCTCCTATCACGCCAGGATCGCCTACCTTGGCCAGTCCCCAATCCATGAGCATGACCTCGCCGAAGTCCCCGAGCATGATGTTGCTCGGCTTGAGGTCCCGATGGATGACGCCTCGACTGTGCGCGAATGCGATGGCGTTGCAGATCTGCACGAGGACACCGACCTGCTTAATGAGGGGGAATTCCCTGTCTGCGGCACGTGGATCGATGCGATGATGCTCGAGCACCTCGGCCAGGTTGCGTCCCCTCACCAGCTTCATGGCGAAGAACATCCGGCCCGTCTCATCGACGCCGAATTCATGCACAGGTACGATATTCGGATGCTCGAGCTGCCCGGTGATCTGGGCTTCCTCGACAAAGCGTGCGCGCTGGCGCTCATTGCCCTGGTCACGGATCACCTTGATGGCGACTTCCCGATGCAACCCTCGATCCCGACCGCGGAGGATCACTCCCATGCCACCGCGGTTCAATTCCTCGATAATCCTGAACTTGCCGCTGCCGACCCCCCCCGCAGTCAGCGACATCGGGCCCTCAGCGTCCTCCTCACGGTGTCCACCAAGGCTGATCTGGCGTGGCGAACGGTGCTCCAGGAGGTCCATGAACACCGTTTTATGGGAGGTGTCGTGGGGCGCGGCGATTGCCGCACCTTCGATGTGCGCCCAGGCAGGATCGTCTGCGGAGCCGCACCTCTCCGCTGGTGCGTCGCACGCGCTATCGTCGATGATCAGGACATCGACCGACCCGCCATCGTTGATCGCGGTGCTCACGTCTTGGCCGCAACCGATGCACAATCTGGCACGGCTCACCATGTCGCTGGCCGGGTTCTCGATGAGGCAATGTGGGCATCTGATCGTTGCAGTCATTGGAATCTCCATTGTCCGCCACCACCATCAAGATTGGATGAATAGCCCATGAGCGGCCAGCGCAAGTCGAGCCGCCACGGCCACTCGGCTCGTCTTCAGGGGACGCAATAGATGGGAATGATGGCCTCGCCGCACTCCTGATCTGCGCCTGTGGCAATGCCGCCTCGTTCCCGGTGCCGGCGAATTGCCTGGGCATGCAGCGGCCGAGGCCGCCTCCCATGGCTGACTGGCGCAGCGCAGCACAGCTCCTATTCATGCCCGCGATGCCAGCAGCGCGCCTGCAGATGGGCATGCTCAGCGCGATCGCACATTGTGCACCCATCTCTTCCTTCGCACCTTGGCTCGTCAGCGCTGATGCACTTGACCAGGCGCGGTGATGCTCGATGGAAGCCGCATGCCAGCGAATCGCTCCACGGCTGACCTGCCTGCCACTCGCGCATCCATGCGGTCTCGGGCGAGCCGACTGCTGTGGCGGAGCCATTGGCAACCCTGAACGTCCCCCACGATGCCTCCTTGCGGTATTGGGCCGTGAGCGGTATCATTCCAGTTCGCGGAGGTGGCACGTGCCCATGTCCATACTCATGATCGCACCGGATGAGCAGCGCTCCAGGCCGCTTGCCACGGCCTGCCGCGCGCTGTCGATGGACTGCCGCGTGGACAGCCAGCCGACCGGCGAGCGCGGATTGCATGCGCTCTACACCGCGCGCCGGTCGGGCGGCATCCCGCAGGTGGTGGTGCTCGAGAAGCGCCTGCCGATGATGCCCGGACAGGAAGTCCTGCGCCGCATCCGCACCGACCAGGTCCTGCGCTCGCTGGTGATGGTGATGCTCGTCGACGATCTCACCCCTGAGAGCCGGGAAGCCGTGCGCGCCGCCAACCACTGCCTGCTCTCGCCGGTGTCGGATAGCGGCTGGACCGCCGTCGCCTCGGTGATCAGGCCCTACTGGATGCGCGCCATGACACTGGTGGGCCCGCTCACGGCCGCCTCCCAGCTGCCAGCATCACGCATCTGCATCCTGCACGTCGACGATGATGAGGTCGACCTCGTGCTGTTCGCCAAGGCAATCCTCAAGAGCGGTCTGCCATGCGACCTGCATAGCGTCGGCAATTCCGCCGATGCCCTGATGTTCCTCAACCGCATCGGCACCCATGCGCATGCGCCCAGGCCCCAGCTCATCCTCCTCGATCTGAACCTCCCGCGCCTGGATGGCCGTTCTCTGCTCAAGGTGGTCAAGTCCACCGCCGGCCTCAAGGCGATACCGGTGGTGATCCTGACCGGCTCGGAGGATGTCGCGGACAAGCATTGGTGCCGCGAGAACGGCGCGAACGATTACGTGGTCAAGCCGCGTGTCACTGATGACCTGATCGCGACGATCTCGACCTTCGGGAAGTGGCTGGTGGGCTCCTCGGCAAGACCACCCTGGCATGCTGCCCGCACGCCCATCCTGGGCTCGTGACCCCTCGGCCACCCTCGATGCCGGAGCGGCTCGCTGACCGATCTGACGACGCCGGGTCCGCTAGATATCGCCCTCGAAGTACTTGGACAGCTTGGCCTTCACCACTTCGACCGTATAGGGCTTGACGATGTAGTCCTGGATGCCGGTCTTCAGGGCCTCGACCACCTTGTTCTGGTTCGCCTGGGTGGTGAACATGACGATCGGGACGAGGTTGGTCGGATCGATCTTGCGCAGCTCCCGGACCATCTCCAGGCCATCCATGACGGGCATGTTCCAATCGCTCATCACCATATGCACGCCGCGGAGGCTGAACTTGGACAGCGCATCCTTGCCGTTGGTGGCCTCGATCGGGAGGATGTTGAAGCCGCAGTCCTTGAGCGTCTGGATCATGATCCTGCGCATCACCGGCGAATCATCGACGATGAGGATGTTCCTCAGCATGGGGCACCCCCTCCAATGCCCGCGTGGCTGAGGCATCGGAAGGCGATGTCAGGGGGGGATTCGACGCGATGCATGTGGGTAGCGTACCACCAGTTCCGTTATTCCGCAGGAGAATTCCACCGCGCGACCGCCTGATCCCCGGCATCGGCGTGCACATCCAGCCTGACCAGCAGGAGCGGGGCGCGATATCCGTTTTGCCGAGTCGTCCCGTGGCGCTGCTCCTGTGCCATGGATCATGCCTGCTAATCTGGCCGGCAACTCGGGAATTGCCCAGGGAGTCGCGTGTAATTAATTGCATATATTGATTTTATGTCGTCGGCGCCAGGGGATCAGCAGGTGCAGGGATTGTTGGTCACACCATCGCTGTCGGCGGTGCCATATCCTCAGACATGCCACAGACAGCGACCAGCTCGGAGTTCGTGCTCTCCCGCATCGCCAGCGGGAGTGCCGATGAGGATGACAGGCGGACGCTGATTGACCGCCATGGCCCCGGCATGCGCCGCGCCGCCCTCCTCGCAATTCATGCGGCATGGCTGGTGGATGACGCCGTGTAGGAGGCGCTCCCGCAGCTGCTCGCCTGCGCCGGGCGCTTCCAGGTGCGCGGACGGGAGATCGACGATGAGGCGCGTCGATGTCTGCAGCCGCTGATGCTGCGCCATGTGGGGGGCCTGGCCCATCGAGGCCGCAACCTCCCCAATCCTTCCGCGGGTGGTCCTGCACACGGCTGACAGGTGCGCCATGCGTTGGGGTCGCTTGGGCTGCGGCTCGGCTCACGAGGATCGCATCGACGGCCAATCGGCAGCGCCACGCGTACCGAGGCCTCGCACCCACACCATCGCTGGCCAAGCCAGCACCTCAGCGCTGGGCAACCTGGAGCCTTACCGCTGGTGCACGAACCAGAATGTCCACCGACGGGCGATGGAGGCTGGAGGTGCTGGACCCAGGCATCCTGGCGGACCTCGCTCCGACGCGGAACCACCTTCGCCGCTCCCGCATCGCTGGCCCGGGCACCCACCTGCTGGTCGATGCCGAAGCCTCCGCTGCATGGTCGATCGTAAGCGGCAACGGCAGAATCAGCAGATGGCTCCGGGATGGGTGCCTGCAAGGACGATCAGGCGCTGATCGCCAGACCGAGGGACCTGGACTGACGTTTCTTGTCATCCCCTTGACTGTCGGTGTCAGTGCATCACCGTGACGTGACGTCCTGTCTCCAGCTGCGCCTGCGTTCCGGGTCATTCCGACATGTTCATCTGCGCGTATGGGCCGATTGGAGCCGGACGCCTGCAGCGTGCTCTTTGGCACGCAAATCACTGAGCATACACCGGGACGACTGGATCGGCTTCACCTTCTCAGGAGCCATTCATGCGCACGGGATTCACGCTCATCGAGCTCATGATCGTCATCGCGATCATCGCGATCATCGCCGCGATCGCGATTCCCAACCTGCTGGAGAGCCGGATCTCCTCAAATGAAGCCGCCGCTGCGGCTTCGCTCAGCGCCGGCATCCTGCCAGCCGAGGTCCAGTTCCAAGCCGGCGATTATGTTGATAATGGAGGCCCGTCCGGGCCTGTCGCCGACGGCATCGGTGACTTCTGCACGTGGTACCCGTCCATGGCGGGAGCGTCCGGGGCGGCCGGCGGCAACTTGCCCATAGTACCCTTGTCGCTGCTTCCTCCGATCTGGGACCTCGACCATCCCATCATCAACGGCTACTCCTACGAGGTCGCAAGCTACTACGAGCTGTCATTCTGCGCCGCCTGCTTCCCTCAGGACCAGGCTTCCGGCATCGGTCGCCGCTGCTTCGCCATCAACGCAGGCGGGGCCGTCTATGCCACTGCTGCTGCGACGACCAACCCGCAGACCCTGCTCGGCCCCGGCATCCTGTCACCCACGCTGCCCTTCGGAGCGGCCTACACCCAGCCTGGATCAGGCTGGTCCGTCTATCGCCGCTAGCATTCGGGCATCCGGGCACTTCCCGATCGCAGCCGCTGTCGGCATCGACGGATCGTCGCTGCCGGCGCCCACGGGCATGTGCCCCACGGTTCCTCACACCATGAGACAGAGAGTGGGATCGCGGCGATCACCTGCTCGGCCAGCTACGGATCATCGTTCTGGTTCCCCATGGGCATCCATGCCGTTTGTGCCGCCGAGCGACGTCACCGGTCAGGTCTTCCCGCGAGAGCGCTTTATCCAGAGCTCATATCGTTCCGATGATTCGCACTGAAGCGATTCGAGCCGTATTGATTCCGCGATGTTCCAGGAGCGCACCCACCATGTCGCGGCGTCATCGATGTCGTTCCTCAGGTAACGCATGTCACCGATATCCAGGCAAACCGCAGCGGCGTGATCCCCGCAGCTGCCGTAGGCGGACCACGACCGACGCAGATGCGATTCTGATTCCTCGAACCTGCCCTCGCGTTCGTCGATGCGCGCCAGCCAGCGGTAGCGAAGCGGAGCCAGCCCGGATGATGCGAACCGGGAGCACCCGATAGCTCAGCGGACCGTCCCCGGAGCGACAGTGGTCACGGGATTGCGGCTCCGGCCCAGACCCCAGCCGAAGAGCGCCTGGAACAGCGGCAGCGCCGGATGCACGCGGACCTGCTCGAGGAAGTACTCTTCATGCTGCTTCTCCACCAACGCCATCTGATGGATGCAGCCCTGCTCATCGGCGATAGCCGTCCCCACCACCAGCTCCTCCATGCGCAGATACTCGTTGACGTTGCCGCTTTCGAGCCGGCCGGCGAAGTACATCGGCATGAACCAGCCGATCACGAAGCACGAGGCGGCGATGATGCTGCCGATCGCCGCGTAGTGCAGCTCGAGCCACTGAGACGGCGCGATGCCGAGGCGCTCCATCATGCGTTTGAGCTCGGAGCGATGCAGCCATTCCTCGCCTGCGATGGCGCTGATCGCCACGCGCTGCGCGGGCGAGCGCACCGAGCGTGCGTGGCCGTAATAAGCGAAAGCGGCGGCCCGTTCGGCCGAGTAGGCGAGTCGCAGCAGCGCGTGGAGCGAGTGCATGCGCATATGTCCTCCTGCCGCCCCGGGGGCGAGCACCGTGACCCGGACCTCAGACATCTGCTCGCAGCCAATTGGGCGCTGCCGCTGACGTCGATCATCGCTGGCGGGAGACCCAGGAACAAGGCGGCCTCGGTGCTTTCGCGCCACCCATCCGTGAAATGGCAGGCATCCATGTCTGAATCGTCGCCTCGCGGCAGGAGCCTGCCGCATCTGGCGTTATGCCGCGCTCCGGGAAGGGGAGGGCCACCAGCCGGGCAGGCAGATGACGCGCCCCAGCCAACCGGCCTCCCCTACCCATCCCGGCCGGCCGGCCGGGTGCCGGTAAAAAAACACAAGTGCGTCGCTAAGAAGCTCATGGACGGCCATTGGCGATCCCGCTACCATCCCCCGCACGCGTTCGACGCCCTGCCTGCGAGCTCCACCTTACACGCGATGAGACGACCATGACCATGATCTTCCGCACGACCACCGCCGCGACGCTCCTGCTGGCGTTGCCCCTGTCCCTCCAGCCGCTGCTCGTCGCCAGCGAATCGGCGCACGCCGAGACCATCGGCGATGGCCGCACCCTCGAGGGCTGGGAGGGCTCGGCCAAGACCTGGCACGACTCCTGGCGCATCGACAACGGCGTCATCATCGGCGAGATCCCCGCCGGCGGCAACCTGCCGCGCAACGAATTCCTGTTCTGGAAGGACGAGGTTCACGACTTCGACCTCACGGTCGAATACCGCATCACCGGCGTGCCGAGCGCCAATTCCGGCATCCAGTACCGCACCAAGCGGCTGGACGACGGCGAGGCGAAGGGCTACCAGGCGGATCTCGACGATGGCGCCACCTGGCTGGGACGCGTCTACGAAGAGAATGGCCGCGGGGTGATCGCCGAACGCGGCTCGCGCGTCTCGATCGCGCCGGACGGCCGCCGCTGGGTCGACGCCTTCGCCACGCCCTCGAGCCTGCGCGCGTTCGTGCACGTGGGCGAGTGGAATACCTACCATGTTCGCGTGGCGGCATCGCACAGCGAGCTGTGGATCAACGACGTGCTCTTCTCCTCCCTCGATGACCACCAGGCCGGCGCCGCGGCGCTCTCGGGACGCATAGCGTTCCAGCTGCATGCGGGACCCGGGCCGTCGAAGATCGAGTTCCGCAACATCCGCTTCCAGAACCTCGGCGCCAGCGAGCCGGAGAATGCCGCAGGCAAGGCCAGCGCCGCTTCCGCTCCGGCGGAATCCGCTGGCATCAAGCCGGTCGGACCCGATGGCAAGACCCTCAACCTCGATTTCGAGACCGGCACGCTGACGGGCTGGAAGGCCGAAGGCAATGCCTGGGAAGGCCAGCCGATCAAGGGCGATACCGTCAGCCCGCGCAAGCCGGGGATGTCGAGCAACCATACCGGCGACTACTGGCTGGGCGGCTATGAGAAGGTCGGCGACGAAGGCACCGGCACCCTGACCTCGTCGGTATTCGCGGTGAACCATCCATGGGCGAGCTTCCTGATCGGCGGCGGGCACGACCCCAAGCAGGAGCGCCTCGAGCTGGTCGAGGACGGGACCGGCCGGATCATCCACACCGCCAGCGGCGCCGATACCGAGACCATGCACCGCGAGGTGGTGAACCTCGAGGCCGAGCAGGGCAAGCGCATCTTCATCCGCATCACCGATGCCGGCACCGGCGGATGGGGCCATATCAATTACGACGACTTCCTCTTCCACGACAAGGCGCCGGTCTTCGCCCAGGCGCCGACCACCGGCAACCGCCAGTCTGACAGCCCGATGCTCTGGGCCCTGGAGCCGAATCCGGCCAAGCCGACCGCAGTCGCCAACCCGTCGGCCCAGAAGCTGGTCGCCGGGATGATGCTGACCCATGGCTTCCAGGCCGAGCTGATCGCCGCCGAGCCGGAGGTGCGCCAGCCGATCGCCTTCACCATCGACGAACGCGGACGCATCTGGGTGGCCGAGGCGTACAGCTACCCCAACAAGCAACCGGAGGGCAAGGGTCTGGATCGCATCGTGATCTTCGAGGATCCCGATGGCGATGGCACCTTCAAGAAGCGCAAGGTGTTCATCGAAGGCCTCAACCTGGTCAGCGGCCTGGAGGTCGGTTACGGCGGCGTCTGGGTCGGCGCCGCGCCCCAGCTGCTGTTCATCCCCGATCGCAACCACCGCGACATCCCGGACGGCCCGCCCGAGGTCATGCTCGACGGCTGGGGCCTGGGCGACACCCACGAGACGCTCAACAGCTTCATCTGGGGCCCCGATGGCTGGCTCTACGGCAACCAGGGGGTGTTCAACCGCGCCAGCATCGGCAAGCCCGGCACGCCGCAGGAGAATCGCGTCCAGCTGATGGCAGGGGTTTGGCGCTATCATCCGCTGCGCCATGAATTCCAGATCTTCGCCCATGGCGGCAGCAACCAGTGGGGGCTCGACTTCAATGAAGTCGGCCATCTCTTCATGACCCATTGCCGCAGCTTCTACGGTGGCGGCGGGACCTCCTTCGTCATCCGCAATGGCTTCTACTGGAACCAGGTCAATGCCAACTACGACCCTTTCATCTCCAATGCGGGACCTGACTTCGCTCCCGAGCTGAAGAACTACCTCCCGGCATCGGCCGAATACGACACCGGCGAAGGCGGTGCCGGCAAGCCGGGCACCGGCGCCGTCTACGGCGGGCATGCCAAGGTCGGCACGCTGGTCTATCTGGGCGACAACTGGCCCGACATCTACCGCGACCATGTCTTCACCAACAACATCTTCGGCGCGCAGCTCAACCACCAGGAGAACGTGCGCGAGGGCTCGGGCTACCTGACCCTGCAGGCTGGCTACGACATGGCCTGGAGCCCGGACCCCACCTATCTGCCGGTCAGCCTCAAGACCGGACCGGACGGCGCGGTCTACGTCATCGACTGGGCAGATACCCAGCACTGCCACACCCCCGATCGCGAGAAGTGGGACCGCACCACCGGGCGGCTCTACCGCATCTCCTGGGCCAAGACCTTCCAGCCCAAGAAGGTCGATCTCGGCGCGATGAGCGATATCGACCTGGTCCATCTCCAGAGCCACCACAACGACTGGTACTGCCGCACCGCGCAGCGTCTGCTGTCCGAGCGCGCCGCCGCCGGCAAGCTCGACCCCCAGGCCGTCGCCGCCCTCAAGGAGCTGCTGGCGACCTCGACCTCGACGCCCCAGGTGCTGCGTGCGCTGTGGTGCCTGCATACCACCGCATCCCTCGACAATGCGGTGCTGGCGCATGCCGCCCAGCATGGCAGCGACGTGGTGCGCGCCTGGGCGGTGCAGCTGGGAACCGAGTCCGGACCATCCGAGGCCCTGCCGGCCGACGCCCTGGTCCGCCTCGCCACCTCAGACCCCTCCCCGGTGGTCCGCCTCGCCCTCGCTTCCGCACTCCCGGTGCTGCCCACGGCACCGCTGTGGGATGTCGCCAACGCCCTGGCGGCGCATGGCGAGGATGCCAAGGACCGCTTCCTGCCGAAGATGATCTGGTTCGGCCTGGCGCATGCCACCAGCCAGGACTATGCACGTGCCCTGGCGCTGTCCGCCAAGACCAGCCTGCCCACCCTCGCTGACTCCATCCGCTGGTTCGCCGGCAATCAGGCCCAGGGCCGCGACCAGCTGGTCGGCCAGATCGCGACTGCGGATGAGGCCAGCGCCTACAAGGGATTGCGCCTGCTCGCCTACGCACTCAAGAATGAGGCCTCCGTGCCGCTGCCCAAGGGCTGGGCCGAGGTGCAGACGCACCTCGCCAGCGCCCCTGCCGAAGCCAAGGCGCTGGTCGACCAGCTCTCGGTGCTGTTCGGCGATCAGGCCGTGCTCACCCGCACGCGTGCGATCCTGGCCGACGAGAAGGCGCCCATCGCCGACCGGCGTGCCGCCTTCGAGCTGCTCAAGCGCAGCGGCGACCCCCAGGCCACCCCGGTGTATGCCGGGCTGCTCGATCTGGATGCCTTCCGCTCGGACGTCATCCCCCTGCTCGCACGCTCGAATGATCCCGCGACCGCGCAGGCGCTGCTCAAGCGCTATGCCTCCTTCTCGGAGTCCGATCGCGCGCTGACGCTCAATACCCTGACCGCACGTTCCAACCTCGCCATGCCTCTGCTCAAGGCGGTGGCGGATGGCACCTTCGACAAGAAGCAGCTCAGCGCGATGCAGATCCGGCAGCTGCGCACCCTGAACGATGCCGAGATCAACCGCATCCTCGACCAGTCCTGGGGCAAGATCACGGATGTCTCGGCCAGCGCCAAGACCACCATCGCCAAGCTCAAGAAGGCCTATGTGGATGCCCGTCTGGGGCCGGCGAGCAGCGAGGCGGGCCAGAAGGTCTTCCAGCGCACCTGCACGGTCTGCCATGCGATGAATGGCGTGGGAGCCCATCTCGGACCGGATCTCGGCGGCTCCTGGCGCAATGGCGTGGACTACTTCCTCGAGAACATCGTCGATCCGAACGCGGTGGTCGGCGATGATTACCAACTGCACGTCGTCACGCGCACCGACGGCTCGGTCGTCCTCGGCCTGCTCGATCACGAATCGGACACCACCCTGGTCATCAAGTCCCTCAGCGGAACGACCAGCATCCCCAAGAGCGAGATCAAGGATCGCAAGAAGATGGCGCAGTCGCTGATGCCGGTCGGCCTCTTGGAGTCCATGCCCGAGCGTGATGCGCTGGAGCTGCTCAAGTTCCTGACCACTAAGAACTAATCCGCCGGCGTATCGGTCAGGCGGGGCAGGGCGGCGGACGCTCGTTGCGCGGTCGGCGTCGCGTGCGCCGAGCGCGCCCACAACGCGCTTCCCCTGGCCTTCCCGCCAGGGACCGCATCGCCATCGGTATGCGCCTCGCCTGCCAGCGAGGCGCGTTGGACCGTAGTCTGCATGATCGCCTCTGCCAGGTCGGCCGGTCCTGGCGCACCTCGGCGACAGCCCGAGCGGTGTCGCGCAGCGGGCATGCCTGTCGCATCCTCCGCCCGCGTCCCCGTACCGGTGATTAACCTGGCCTTCATCACTTCTTGGTCATCTTCCCATGGGCCTACGCTGGGCCCGCCATGTCGCACATCCCGCATATCCTGCACATCGACGACGACGAGAACGACCGCTATCTGTTTTCACGAGCCTTCTTCAGCAGTGGCGTGGTCGGCGCCCTCCATAGCCTGAGCACGGCATCCAATGCCCTGCTCTACCTCCATCAGCAGGGACCCTTCGTCAGCGCTCAGCGGCCGCGCCTGATCATCGTCGACCTGCACCTGCCGCGCTCGAATGGACGGCAGTTCCAGGAGATGATCCAGAGCGATAAGCGCTGGAAGGACATCGCCATCGTCATGCTGACCGGGCCCCAGAACGATGTCGACATCGAACGCTGCCGGTCCCTGGGCATCACGCATTTCCGCAAGAAGCCGCGGACCGAGGCGGAATCGATCGAGCTCATCCGATCCTTGGCCCTGGAGTATCTGCAGCCGCCTGCATCTCCGACGCCGGCGCCTGCCCCTCCGGTCACCGGCAGGCCGCGCTGACCGCACTGACAGTTCCCAGCGGTCCCGGCCGTTCCCGCACAGCACACGACCTCGGCCCGGATGCTGGGGGCAAGGGACCGTGCTTCCTGGCGTTCACCGCCGGCATCGCCTGCCCAGACCAGCATGGGAAGGGGCGCATGCCTCGTTGAAATCGCTCCAGCGTGGCGACGATACCCCCTCCAGCATCACCACCACGCCGTCCACACCCCCTCCCCAGCACCTCGCCCTGCCATGACCATCGACCGCCTGACCAGCCGCGTGCAACCAGGACCCTGGCCGGGTGGTGGCCGGGCCGCCGGGCCGCCGGTCAGGGCATGAACGCTCGTGCCGCACACGCCCAGGAGCCGGTCGGGCGTTCCGCTGCTCCAGCGGCGCCGCTGCTGCTCGATGCCCGCGGGTTGCGCAAGTCGCTTGGCGGCAAGCTGGTGGTCGACGGGGTCGATCTCAGCTGCGGACCTGGCGAGGTGCTCGGCCTGCTGGGACCCAACGGCGCCGGCAAGACCACCACCTTGCGCATGTGCTACGGCTTCCTGCGCCCCGAGGCCGGCAGCATCCGCATCGCCGGCCACGATCTGGTCCTCGAGGCCGATGCCGCCCGCCGCGCGCTGGGGGTGTGCACCCAGGATGATACCTTCGATGCCGATTTCACCGTGCGCGACAACCTGGTGCAGACCGGCCGCTACTACCGCCCGGCCATCACCGGCCTGGCTGAGCGCATCGAAGAGCTGCTCGAACGCTTCGGTCTGGCCGAGTACGCCGAGCAGATGCCGGAAACGCTCTCGGGCGGCTACAAGCGCCGCCTGATGATCGCACGCGCGGTGGTGCACCGGCCGCAGGTGGCGTTCCTCGATGAGCCGACCACCGGGCTCGATCCCCAGGCACGCATCGCGGTCTGGGAGCTGGTCTCGGGCTTGCGTGCAGATGGCATGGCCGTGGTCCTGACCACCCATTACATGGACGAGGCCGAACGGCTGTCCGACCGCCTGCTGGTGCTGCACGACGGCAGGGTGCGCGCCTCCGGCTCGCCGCGCAGCGTCCTGGGCGATGTGGTGGGGGAGCACATCGTCGTGCTGCCGATCGCCGGCGCCGGAGCGGATCAGGTCGCCGCCTGGCTGGGCGAACGCCATCTGTTCTCGTCGCGGGTGCTCTCCAATTGGCACATCCCGCTCGATGCCGCCGAATTGGCGGTCTTCGTCGCCGCCTTCCCCCATCTGCGCTACGAAGTCCGCGTACCGACCCTCGACGACCTCTTCCCGGCGCTGGCCGATGAAGGCAGGGCGTGAACACCTACCTCCCCGCCTTCGCCTGGCAGAGTCGCGCCGTGCTCGGACGGCACATCCGCGTCCATCTGCGCAAATGGCATACGGCCATGCTGCCACCGGTCTGCGAACCGCTCATCATGCTGCTGGCCTTCGGCGTCGGCCTCGGCCGCCAGATGAGCGACCTGAGCTGGAATGGCCATCCGGTCGACTATCTGACCTATCTGGCACCCGGCATCCTCGCCTACACCGCCTTCATGACCGCCTTCTTCCAGTCGCTGTTCTCCGCCTATGTGCGCATGCACTACCAGAAGTCCTGGGAGGGGCAGCTCACCACCCAGGTCCGCCTCGAGCATGTGGTGTGGGGCGAGGCGCTCTGGGCTGCGAGCCTGGCGACCTTCTACGCGGTGATGGTGTGCGTGGTCCTGCTCGGCTTCGGCATGGCAGGAGCCCTCCATCTGCATTGGCTGTGGCTGCCGGTCGCCATCCCGCTGCTCTTCCTCGCCGCGCTGGCCTTCTCCACCATCGGCCTGCTGTTCACCGCCACCTTGCCGAGCATGGATCACATGGGCCTGCCATTCTTCCTCGTCATCATGCCCATGGGCTTCGCCAGCAGCACCTATTTCCCCCTGCCTGACGTGCCCCTGCTGCTGATGGCGGTCCAGATCAATCCCCTCAACCACCTCGCCGAGGGCATGCGTCTGCTGCTGGTCGCCGGCACGCCGTCGTGGCACCTGGTGTGGGCGGCCGGCTTGTGCCTGCTCATGCTGCTCATCCTGGTGCCCCTCGACCTGCGCCTGCTGCGCAAACGCGTCTTCGGCGACCGCTGATCGCAGCTCCGCCGAGGGGGCCCCGGGGGTGAAGCGCAGATCGTTCCATCGGCCCTGACAGGGCCCTGCTGCATCTTGTGGCAACCTGTGTCACACCAGCTGGTCGAGGACGCATCCAGCCGGAAGCGCATAAATCGACATTGCTGGCGACCCATATCCTGGTACATCTGCGCAAGAATGGGTCCCCCCAACCGGTCCGCGCACATGCCATGACCCCCAATGCCCCCTCACCATGGCTGATCTTCCACTTTGAGCGGAATGAGCAGGGCGCCATCCGCCTGGCCGACGCGCCGGTCAACAAGTTCTCCAGCTTCCCGATCCACTCCCTGGAAGGCGCGATCAAGTACATCAAATGCAGGACCAGCATCGGCTGCGGGCCGCTGACCTGCGTGTGCGAGCATCGGGATGGCAAGCTGCGCATTGCGTGGACAGAGGACAAAGGCATGGAACGATCGTCGTGACCTCGGCCGGCGCCGAACACCCGATGACCTCCAGGGGCCTCCATGCCGCTGCGCCCACTGCCCGCATGCCTCATCGTGCTCGCCCTCGCCTCGCCCACCCAGGCCGTTGAACCGCCGGTCATCTACTGGGCATCCGACCCGGTGCGCCCGGATGAGACCGTCCTGCTCCACGGCAGCGATCTCTCCGGACCAGGCCTCCAGGTGGAGGTCGCGCGGCTCGGCGACGACGCGGCGGCAGCGGCGCCGCCGCCGGCCAGCGCCTGGGTCCATGTCGACGCGCTCCAGGCCGGCAGCCAATCGCTGAAATGCGTCATACCTGCCGCCTTCAAGCCCGGCATCTTCGCGCTGCGCCTCGCGCTCACCGGTGCCGCGCCCGCCATCGCCCTGCTGAATGCGCCGGATCCCTGGTGGCTGCAGGCGGACGAAGGGGAGGTCGGCACTCCCGGGGGCTGGCTGCGGGTGTTCGGGAAATCGCTCGACACCGGTGGGCGCTCGATGGCTCGATTGGAGCCGGCGCAGGGCCCGCCGATAACCCTGACCTGCACCCCCGCCGATGGCTTCGCACTGCGCTTCGACCTGCCGAACGACCCGGCGGTGCTCAAGCCGGGACCCTATACGGTGCGGGTGCACAACGGCTGCGGCGGAGACGCCGGCTGGCGCGCGGTCGGCACCCTGCGCATCGCGCCATCCCCTGCGGCATCACCCACCGTCTTCAGCGTCCTCGAGACCTATGGCCCCGACGCGGTAGCCCAGATGCGGCGCACGCTGATCAAGTACGACCAGCCGCTCGATCGCACCGAGGGCATCCACGCCGCATTGAAGAAGGCGGAGGCCAATGGCGGCGGGGTGGTCTACTTCCCTGCCGGCCGTTATGCCATCAAGGGCGCGCTCATTGTGCCCAAGCACACCACCATCCGCGGCGAGGGCATGGGCCTGGTGAGCCTGTGGTGGGGGAGCGGCCATTTCAACCTCGATGGCGGCGGGCCGCAGGGCCGCGCCCTGGTGGACGAGCCGAAGCCGCCTTCCCCCCTGATCTACGGCGCGGATTTCTCGCTCGAGGATGTGAGCCTCTATCTGCCGCTGGAATACGACCAGGCCATCGTCTCCGATGAGCGGCTGCGCATGCAGCGGGTGCGCGTGCGCATCGACCACTACTGGCTGGTGCAGGGACGCGGCAACGGCCTGGTGGTGCGCCTGGGCCGCAATGGCCAGGTCACCGATTGCGACATCCTGGCCAAGGGCGAAGGGGTGAAGCCCGGGCTCTTCGGCGTGGTCGCGCGCAACCGCATCATGGCGAACAAGTGCAACACGCCGTTGGGCGGCTCGCGCTCGGTGATCGTCGAGGACAACCAGTTCGTCTCCATGGATCCGACCGCCTACCAGAACATCGCCGGTTCGGGGCGGAACATCTACTATGGGCACAACCATCACGAATGCCTCTATGCGCAGCAATCCGATTTCTCCTTCACCTTTGATGCCAGCACCGGCGCCTACCTCGGCGCCCTCACTGCCGGCCCCGGCGCGCACGTCACCCTGGCTGGGGACCCGACCTTCCCCAAGTGGGCGGCTGAGACCAGCGAGCTGTGGCGACGCTCCGCCATCTGCATCCTCGCCGGGCGCGGCGCCGGGCAGTGGCGCGACGTCGTGGCGAACCACGCCCGTGAATGGGACATTGATCGCCCCTTCGCCACGCCTCCAGATGCCTCGTCGATCGCCACCATCGTGCCGTTCAATGGCCGTACGCTGATTATCGGCAACCATTTCGAGGATGCCAACTGGGTCAATGCCGGCTACGGCACCTCGATCGATGTCGTCTGCGCGCAGAACCAGCTGCTGCGCTGCGCCGACATGATGAACTACGGTGTGCGCTCCGACGGCTGGTTCGAACCGTCGTGGCAGGTCCAGTACTTCGACAATTCGATCACCCAGGGCCAGACCAAGGTCGGCTCCAACGGCGACGATGGGCACCGATCCCCGCTGTTCGCCGGACCGCTCACCTGCTGGGCCGTCCATCGGCGGCAGTCCATCGCCGCCGATAACAGCGGCAGCATCGTCATCGGCGGCAATATCGTCGATGCCGTGGTCGAGGGCTGCGTGCTCAGGCATGCGCTCAGCGCCATCAGCATCGACGGCCTGGCCGAGGGCGTGCTCTGTCGCGCCAATGCCTTCGCGGGGACGCCATCACCTCATTACGTCGGTGATGGAGCAGCAAGGGCGGTGGTGGACAAGCACGTGGACAAGCCCGCAGGGAAGCCCTAACCCCCTGCCGGCATCACGGTGCAGCGCGCTTACAGCCCGGTCGGCCGCCATGATGGCGCCGGCGGCAGGGCACTGATGGGCGTGGGCGTTCCTTGACTGCCGTTGCGCCCGGCGAACGATCGCTTCATGAACACCGGCGCCCTGCTCGCCCTGTGCTGCCTGGGTTCGTGCCTGCCGCTGCCGGCCAGCGACTGGCCGCAATGGCGTGGCCCCACCGGCATGGGCAGCAGCGACGAGAAGGGCCTGCCCACCAGCTGGGGCGGTGCCGCCAACGACCACGTGCGCTGGTCCTCGCCCCTGCCCGCCAGCGACCCGTCGCAATCTTCCCCCATCGTCTGGGGCGACCGCGTGTTCGTCACCACGGCACTGAATGCGCCGGTCGAGCATCATGTGGTCTGCTACGATGCCGCGACCGGACAGCGGCGCTGGGACACCCTGGTGCCGCCTGGACCGTGGCTGCTCAGCGATCTGCGTGGCGGCTATGCGTGCGCGACGCCGGCCACCGACGGCACCCTGGTCTTCGCCCTGTTCGGATCGGCGGTGCTGGCAGCCCTCGATGCCGATGGCCATATCGTCTGGCATCGCGACATCGAACCGCGCACCTTCGATGTCGCGATCGCCAGCAGCCCGATCATCTACAAGGACATGGTGATCCTGCTGTGCGACCAGACCACCCAGCACTCCTTCATCATCGCCTTCGACGCCAAGACCGGTGCGACCCGCTGGGAGCAGAAGCGACCCGAGGTCGGCTTCAACCACAGCACCCCCCTGCTGACGACCGTCGCCGGCAGGCCACAGCTGCTGGTCAGCGCCTCGAATGCCTTGCAGGGCCTCGATCCGGATACCGGGCATCTGCTCTGGTGGTGCGCCTCAAAGGGCGATGTCTCGACGCCGGTGTGCGCCTCGGGCCTGGTCTACAGCGATGAGGGTCGCGGGAGTCCGGGCATCTGCGTCGATCCGACCGGAAGCGGCGACGTGACTGCGACGCATGTGAAATGGACGCTCCACCTCGGCATCAATGGGATGAACTCGCCGCTGATCGTCGGCGACTATCTCTACCGCTTCTCGACCACCCTGCATTGCTTCCGCCTCGCCACCGGCGACGAGATCTGGTCTCAGCGCCTGGCTGGCGACTTCAATCCCAGCCCGATCTCCACCGCCGATGGGCTGATCTACTATGCCAGCTCCGGCAGATCCTGGGTGATCCGGGCGGGGCCGGCATACGACCTGGTGGCGAGCAGCGACCTGGGCGATCCGTCGTCCTGCTCGCCGGCCGTCGCCGGCGGCCGGCTGTTCCTCAAAGGCGCCAAGAAACTCTACTGCATCGCATCGCCGTGAGCGCCATGCCTGCACGTCCGGATCACTCCTGGCCGCCGGCGCCGCGCAGCCAGGCGTAGAGCGTCCTGCGGGTGATCCCCAGGCGGTCAGCGGCGCGCGACTTGTTGCCATCCGCATCCGCGATCGCGGTCTCGGCGAGATGGCGCAGGCGGCTCTGATCGCGGCGAGCGTGCACCGCTGCCGGTGCGCTCACCGGGGAGAAGGCATGCCCGGCGATGACCGCACCGTCCTCGAGCAGCGCGCAGCGCATCACCGCATGCTGCAATTCCCGCACATTGCCCGGCCAGGCATGCCTGGCCAACGACTGCAGGAAGCCCGGCGCAGCGCCGGTCAGCTTCCTGCCCAGCTGGGCGGAGAGCTTCGGCAGCATGCGCGTGACCAGGAGCGGGATGTCCTCACGGCGCTCCCGCAGCGCAGGCACCTGGACGGTGAGATGGTTGAGGCGGTAATAGAGATCGGCGCGGAAGCGCCGCTCCTCCACCGCCTGCGCCAGCGGCTGGTGCGATGCCACCACCACACGCACATCGACCGGGAGCGAGCGCTCGCCCCCCAGGCGGGTGATCTCGCGCGCCTGGATCGCGCGCAGGAGCGCCACCTGGGCATGCGGCGTCAGGTCGGCGACTTCGTCGAGGAACAGCGTGCCCCCATGGGCGAGCTCGAACTTGCCCAGCCGGCGGCGCTCTGCGCCGGTGAACGCCCCCCGCTCATGGCCGAACAGCTCGCTCTCGACCAGGCTGTCGGGCAGTGCACCGCAGTTGAGAGTGACGAACGGCTGGTTCGCCCGATGGCTCAGCCGATGGATGGCGGTCGCGACCAGCTCCTTGCCGGTGCCGGATTCGCCTTCGATGCAGACATTCACATCGGTGGGAGCGACGCGCTCGATGAGCGCGAACATCCGCTTCATCGCCGGCGCCCGGCCGATCATCTCGAGGAGACCGCCATGGTCGCTGCCGTCATCCTGGCCGGCATGGTCGACCGCGACCCCCTTGAAGCGGGCGATCGTGCTGCTGACCACATCCTGGACCGGCAGCCGCTCGAAGACCGAGCCGCCGGCGAAGCCATGGACGAAGCCATAGCGCAGCACTTCGGCGAAATCATCGGCATTCACCACCGGGCCTCCAAAGGCCAGGCACAGTGGATCGCGACCGCTCTCGCGCACGGCCTCGGCCATGCCATTGAGCTGGGCGATGGATTGGCGCAGCTGGTCCCGGTGCTCGTGCACATCCGCCCATTGCCTGGTCAATCCGAGATCGAGCACCAGGGCATCGCAGCCGGCGGCGGCGAAACGCCGGGCGCTCGCGCGGTCGAGGACGAAGCCGAAGGCCGCCAGCCCGTGCTCATGCGCCTGCTCCATCAGCGCGAGCTCGGATCCCTCATCCACGCCTTCCCCGGCCAGGGCGGCGCGGAACGCGCCATCGATGAAGCCGAGCGCGGGCCAGTTGGTGACCCCGAGGACCCCGAGCGCCCGGTATTCGGCCAGCAGCGCCGCGCGATCGATGGTCGGGTCATGGGCGCAGATGCCGGCGACCACCGGCACGCCCGTCGTCCTGGGCAGGATCGCGTGGATGAGCAGCTCGCGCGTCTGGTGATTGGCATTGCCGTAGGGCATGAACGATGCGAGCGATCCGCTGCCGAGGTGGCGGTAGGTTCCTGCACTCAGGGCGAAGATCAGATCGGCCCGCGCCTCGACGGCGAGCCGTGCGATCTGGCCGCTGCCCGCGACCACCGCCACCAAGGGGGCCTGCAGGCTCCCGCGCCGACGTAGCTCCCCGACCCACTGGGTTCCCATCACCACCCCGCATGTGTACCATTGTATACACTATGGCGCAATCCATGGTATACACATTGCTGCGCCGTACCTGGCTGGGGATGGCCGGTGATTCCCCTGCACGGGCGCCCACCGCGGCCGTGCCCGGTGCCATTGCCTGGATATGCCCGGCAGATGCGCGCTTCACACCCCACACCCCGCGCTGGCTGATGGCCCACAGCAGCGTCGGGCACCGTCAGCGGCCGTCTGGCATGCCCCGTGCTCTGGAGTATGAAGCGCCATGACTCCCGCCATCTACGCCATCGCCACCATGGACACCAAGGGCTTCGAGCTCGACTATCTCGCGCAGACCGCCCGAGCCGACGGCTGCCCGGTGGTGACGGTCGATGTCGGCACCCGTGATTCCCCGCAGGTCGCCCCGGGCATCAGCCGCGAGACCGTGGCCGCCTGCCATCCCGGCGGCACGCAGGCCGTGCTCGGGCTCGCTGATCGCGGCACGGCGATCACGGCGATGAGCCAGGCCCTGACCACCTTCCTCTCCCGCCAGCACTCGCTGGGAGCGCTGAGCGGCGCGGTGGGACTGGGCGGCAGCGGCGGGACCGCCCTGATCGCACCGGCCCTGCGCGCCCTGCCCATCGGGGTGCCGAAGATGCTGGTCTCGACCGTGGCCAGCGGCAATACCGCCGCCTATGTCGGCCACAGCGATCTGGTGCTGATGCCATCCGTGGTCGACGTCGCCGGCCTCAATGTCGTCTCCAGGCGCATCCTCGGCAATGCCGCGCATGCGCTCGCCGGCATGGCCAGCCACCCCCTCACCAGCGCGAGCCGCAGACCGACGGTAGGACTGACCATGTTCGGCGTCACCTCGCCCTGCGTCACCGCGGTGCGGCGCCGCCTGGAGGACGAAGGCTTCGAATGCCTGGTGTTCCATGCCACCGGCACGGGCGGACAGACCATGGAGCAGCTGGTGGCCGACGGCCTGATCGGCGCAGTGATCGACATCACCACCACCGAGGTAGCGGATGAGATCGTCGGCGGCATCTTTCCCGCAGGTCCGCGCCGCTTCGAGGCCATCCTGGCCGCTGGCATCCCCTACGTGATGAGCCTGGGCGCCCTCGATATGGTCAACTTCGCCGCCTACGACACCGTCCCGGAGCGCTTCCGCGGCCGGCGATTGCATGTGCACAATGCGCAGATCACCCTGATGCGCACCGATGTCGAGGAGAACCGCCTGTGCGCCCGGTGGATCGCAGGCAAGATCAACCGCTCGCATGCCGCTTTGACGCTGGTGATCCCCGAGCGCAGCACCTCCCTGCTCAGCGCCGCCGGCCAGCCCTTCCACGACCGCGAGGCGGATGCCGCGCTGATCGACGAACTGGTGCGGACGGTCGCTGCCACACCGTCACGGCGCATCGTGCGCTGCGATCTCGACCTCAATGATCCCGCTTTCGCCGATGCGCTGATCGATGCCTTCCATGCCGTGCTCCCGGCGGGCCAAGCCAACCGCACCTCCTCCGGACCAATGCCATGAGCGAATCCCGCACCGCCATCCTCGAACGCCTGCGCGCCAAGGTCGCCGCCGGCAAGCCCATCATCGGCGGCGGCGCCGGCACCGGGCTGTCCGCCAAATGCGAGGAGGCCGGCGGCATCGACCTGATCGTGATCTACAATTCAGGCCGCTTCCGCATGGCCGGCCGCGGATCCCTCGCCGGACTGATGCCCTATGGCAATGCCAACGACATCGTCAAGGAGATGGCCCGCGAAGTGCTCACCGTGGTCAAGCACACCCCCGTGCTGGCCGGGGTGTGCGCCACCGATCCCTTCCTGCTGCGCGAGCTCTTCCTGCGCGAGCTCAAGGCAATCGGCTTCTCGGGCATCCAGAACTTCCCCACCGTCGGCCTGATCGACGGGAACTTCCGCGACAACCTGGAGGAGACCGGGATGGGATACCAGCTTGAGGTCGAATGCATCGCCGCCGCCCGGGCGGAGGATCTGCTGACCTCGCCCTACGTCTTCACCCCCGAACAGGCGCGCCTGATGACCCGTGCCGGTGCGGACCTGGTGGTGGCGCACATGGGCCTGACCACCGGCGGGGGCATCGGGGCGCAGACGGCGAAGACGCTGGAGCAGTGCGCCACCCTGATCCGCGCGATCCTGGATGCCGCAAGATCGGTGCGCGAGGATGTTCTCGTCCTCGCCCATGGAGGACCGATCGCCAGCCATGAGGATGCCCAGTACCTCCTCACCAGCTGCCCTGGGGTGAGCGGATTCTACGGCGCCAGCTCGATGGAGCGCATCCCCACCGAAGCGGCGATCACCCAGCAGGTGCGCGGCTTCCATGGCCTTGCGCTCGGCACCCCCGGCCAGACCGGCGGCGGTCGCAGTGCCTCGTCTGGTGGTTCCAAGCGCGCGCGGAGGTCGTCGTGATGCCGCTCCTGCCTGCCGCCGTCATGCTGGCATGTTTGGTGGCCGGCACGACCCTCAGCGCCGGCGAGGCGTCGATCGATGCCCAGGGCAAGCGCATCATCCTGATCGGCGGCACCAAGAGCCATGGGCCCGGCGAGCATGACTTCCCCCATGGATTGGCCGCCATCAAGCAGGCGCTGCTGGCGATCACCAATGTCCATGGCCTGGCCGTCGACATCTACCCGGATGCCTGGCCGCCCGCGAGCGTCAGCCTGGCAGGCACCAGCACCATCATCTGGTACTTCGATGGCATCCAGGAGGTGCCCCATCCGCTGCTGAACCCCGATCGGCGGGCCGCCTTCGCCGCGCTCATGGACCAGGGAGTCGGGCTGGTCTGCCTGCACCAGGCCACCTCCCTGCCGGATGACAACACCTCGATCCCGCTCACCTCCTGGCTCGGCGGCTGCCGCTATGGCATGATCGACCGCGCGAATGTCGATCTCCCCTACACCCAGGTGCATGCCGACAGCCCGGTCTGCCGCGGCTGGGCCAGCTTCACCTATAAGGATGAGATCTATCCGACCCTCGCCTTCGTGCCCGGCGGCAAGGGCGTCACCCCGCTCTTGACCGCTGTCGCCCCGCCGGAGAAGCCGGCGACCCATACCATCGCCTGGACCTTCGATCGCGCTGGTGGAGGCCGGAGCTTCGGCTTCACCGGACTGCACTACCTCTCTTCGATGCGCAATGAGGCGGTGCGCCGCATGGTGCTCAATGGCATCCTGTGGACGGCCCACATCGAGGTCCCCGCCGGCGGCGCCGATTCGCCGCTTGTGCCTCAATCCCCCTAGCCCTCAGCCCCGATCTGGAGAATTGCATGCGCCTGATCACCACCCTTGCCCTCGTTCTGCCGCTGCTCGCCTCCCTCAGCGGGTGCATGGACGCAGAGCGGACCTCAGCCGATGCACCGCCGGACAAGGCCGTGGTCGTGCACCCGGCGGACTACCGGGTGGTCAAGCAGCCCTGGGGCGAGCTGACCTGGTACATCGCCGCCGACATGAAGAATTCCTCGACCATGACCGTCGGCCAATGCATCATCCATCCCGGCCAGGAGAATCCGCGCCATTACCACCCCAACTGCGACGAGGTGCTGCACGTGATCAGCGGCACCATCGTGCAGAGCATGGAGGATGGACGCACCGAGACCATGCATACCGGGGATACGGTGAGCATCCCTGCCGGCATCCATCATAACGCCAAGAACATCGGCACCGGCGATGCCGTGCTCTTCATCGCCTTCTCCTCGGCCCACCGCCAGGTCGTCGGCGAATAGCGCGCCCATCGCCCACCCGTGCGCTCGCGGGCATGGGCGGCATCCGGGAGGTGCCGGTCACACCAATTCCTTGACCATCCCCTTGGCGACACCGCCCTGGAAGTCGGCCGGGATCGGCATGCCGATGCGGTTCACCACCGTCTGCCAGACATTGGCCACTTGCACATCCTTCTGCACCAGATGCCCCTGATGCTTGAGTCCGAGCGCCGATCCTCCGCAGAGGATGAGCGGCAGCAGGGTCGAGTCGTGCGCATTGAAGCCGCCATTGGTCGTCGCCCACGCGGCCATCGTGCTGTCGAGCAGCGTGCCGCTGCCCTCCTTGACGCCCTTGAGCTTGCCGAGGAAGTAGGCCCATTCGCCCAAGTAGAGCGCGTCGAGCTGGCGCCAGAAGACGATCTTGTCCTCCTGCTCATTGTGGTGGGTGATGGTATGCAGGTCCCACCGGCTCTTGGTCTTGAAGCCATAGCATTTCGCCTCGTCGCCCTCGGTGCGCGGGATGTGGCTGACCACGCGGGTGCTGTCGGTCTGGAACGCCAGGACGATCATGTCGAACATCAGGCGGGTATATTCCGAATAGCCGTGCCCATCGCCGCCGATGCGGTCATGCGGGGAGCCCTGGCCGAAATCCGGTCGCGCCACCTTGGGCTTGGGGCGGTCGATCCATTCGCCTTCGACCTTGATCCGGTCCTCGAGGTCGCGGATGGAGGTGAAGTACTGATCGAGACGTTCGCGATCCGCGGCGCCGACACGGCGCTGGAGCGCCGTGGCCTGCTCGTTGATGGAGTCGAGCAGGCTGCCCCGCTGGGCGAGGGCGGCCTTGGCGGCGGCGAGGGTGTTGTTGTCCTCATGGCCGAAGAGCTTCTCGAACAGGACCTCGGGACGGTTCTCGGGCGTGATCGGCGTCTTGTTCCGGCTCCACGACAGGGTCATGGGGAATGGGCCGCCGAAGCCCGTTTCGCGCACGGTGCCGAGCACCAGCGACGGGAAGCGCGTCGCGGAGCCATGGTGCGCAGCGATCTGCTGATCCACCGAGATCAGGGTCTGCGCGTTGCGCACGGTGTTGGTGCCGGTCAGCAGGCAGCTGCACGAACCGTGGCCGCCGCTGAAGGCCTTGAGGCCGGTCATCACGGTGCACTCGTCCTTGAACGGCGCGAGCGGCAGCAGCGTCGGCGTCAGGGTATAGTTCCTGCCGGCATCTGCCGGGGTGAAGCCGCGGATCTCCAGGCCCAGCCCCCAGTAGGTGAACATCGCACGGCGCGGGACCTCGCCCGGAGCCATCGATCCTGCAGTGGTCACATCGTTGGCGTTCACGCTCATGACCTCGAGCCAGGGCAGCGCCACCGCCGCGCCCAGGCCCTTGAGGAAGGTGCGGCGCTGCATGCGCCAGCTTCTCGTATTGATGTTCATGGTCATCGTCCTATCTGGTCATCTGGTTTGGAAGTAGGTGCTGGCGACGGTGGCCTGGATGAGGTCCTGCAGCCGATAGCCGTCCTTGGCCGCCTCGGCGATGATGCGCTCGACGACCACATGGTCGCCATAGACGATCGGCCGCCCGAGGGCGTAGCAGAGGAGCTTCTCGGTGAAGCCCCTGATGAAGATCTCCTTCTCCGCGATCAGCGCGGCCTTGAACTCCTGCACGCTCTTGAATTCGCGGCCAGATGGCAGCTTGCCGCTCACATCCAGGGCCGGCGACCCCGAATCGCCATGCATGCCTTCGCCATTCTGCCGTTCGCGCCACATGCCGATGGCATCGTAGTTCTCCAAGGCGAGGCCGAACGGATCGACCCGGCTATGGCAGCTGGCGCAGTTGTCTGATAGGCGGTGCTGGTTCAGCCGCTCCCTTACCGTCAGCTTCTTGTCCTTGATCACCGGCAGATCGCCGGCATTCGGCGGGGGCGGCGGCACCGGCTGGTTCCACAGCATGTCGAGCACCCAGGTCGCCCGGCGCACCGGCAGGGTGCGCGTGCCGTCGGCGAGATAGGTCATCAATCCCGCCATGCCCAGCACCCCGCCCCGCCTGCCGTCGGCAGGTGCGGGCACGCGGCGGAAATTCTCGCCTTCGACGCCATCGATGCCGTAGTGCTTCGCCAAGCGCTCATTGATCATCAGGAAGTCGCTGTCGAGGAAGCACATCAGCGGCAGATTCTGCCGCAGCACCTCGCCGAAGAATTCCAGCGGCTCGCGTTTCGAGCTGTCACGCAGGGTGTCGTCGTAGGTGCGGTAGAAATCCCGGTTCGGCGGCGTGCCATTGTCGAAATTCCTGACGCTCAGCCACTGCCCGGCGAAGCTGCGGATGAATTCGCCCGCCCTCTGGTCGGCGATCAGGCGCTTGACCTGCGCCTTCAAGGCCACCGGGCTGTGCAGCTTGTCGCTCTGGGCAAGCTGGTAGAGCTCCGCGTCCGGCGTGCCGCTCCACAGCAGGAAGGACAAGCGGGTCGCCAGCTGCCAATCATCGACCTGCTGCGGGCCAGAGTCTGCGGCCGGGCGCTCGGCGACCGCCACGCCCTCCGATCCGAGGTAGAGGAATGCCGGCGAGCACAGCACATTCTTCACGCCTTCCCGCAGCGCGAGGGCGAACGACAGCTTGCGCTCCGCCTTCGCCTTCAGCGTCCATGAGACCACGCGCTCGAGCTCCTCGCTGGTCGCGGGACGGCGGTAGGCCAAGGGCAGGAAGCGAGCGAAGATGTCGCGCAGGTAGCCGTCATCCTCCTTGTCCTCGCCGGCGAAGAGCAGCATCTTCCTGCCCTTGGGCGGCCACTCCACGATCGGTCCCTCCCAATCCATCTTGCCGACCCAGAGACGGGCGCGCTTGGGGATGTCGAGCTTGGGGTCGTAGACGTTGTATGGTCCGGCGAAGGTCTTGCGGTTCTCCAATGCCGCTACCAGCGCCTGCTCTGACTGCTTCTTGAGCCCTGCGATCTCGTCGGCGGACTTCTTCTTCTTGATCGCCTCCTCGATCTGGCCGGCGATGGTGACCGGCTTCCACTGCACATCCTGGAACTCGGGGTTGCGGATGACGACATCCTTGTTGCCGTTGTCCCAGCCGACGTTCCATGAGCGGTTCATGCCCGGCGGCCCCGCCTGCAGGTAGAGGAGGAATTCGTACTCCTTGGGGGCATCCAGCGGGGCATCGATCACCTCGCCCTTCACCACCTCGATCGGGCTGCCATAGCCGTATTCGACTACCAAACGGACATTCTTCTGCGCCTCCTTCCCCTCTCCGGCGAAGGCGCCGGCGTTGATGCGGAAGCGGTACCAGCCATCGCGCTTCACGCCCTTCTTGCCCCAGTCCTCGGCATAGAACGGGCTGCGCAGATTGCCTGGGTTGCGGTAGTTGTTGCCGCCCGAGAGGTATTCGATGCCACCGTTCTTCATCGTCCAATAGAACGGCCCGTGCGGCACGTAGCGCTTCTCCTTGGCATCCCACTGGTCGAGATTGTCGATGGCGATCTTGCTGAGGGGCTCCTTGAGCGCCGCGACGGCGGCGGGAGTCGGATTGTCATCGATGATCTTGCCGGACGCGTCCTTGAAGGCCGCTCCGATGCCATGGACGTACTTCTCCTTGGTCGCATCGTAGGTGAAGGTGAAGACCTCGGGCTTGGGATTGAACACCGCCTCATCCAGCACCAGATCGGCAACCGCCATGTACTGCGCCAGCTGGCCCTCGTCCATGAACAGTCCGGCGGAGCCGCGGTCGAATCCACCGACCTTGCCGTCGGCAGGCAGCTCCTTCTCCACCCGCCTGGCGAAACCCTCCTCGAGCGAGAACAGGTCGCGCACCGTATTGGCGTACTCCACGCGGTTCATCCGCCGGATGGGCACCCGACCGCCAGCTCCCTGAGCCAGCTTGGTGGTCTCATCCAGTTGCTGCGCGACCCACGATGCCACCGCGAAGGCCTCTTTCGCATCGGGGCGCGGCTTCTTCTTGGGCGGCATCTCCCCGGCGTTGATCTTGTCCATCACCTCCTTCCACTGGTCGGCCGTCCTGCCGGACGCGAAGTCGGCTCCCAGCAGATCGATGCGGAAGCCCGCGCGCGCGGAGTCGGCATCATGGCAGTCGACGCAATGCGCCTCGATGAACTTGCGCGCGAAGACCGGTACGTCGGCCGCCTGTCCGGAAGCCGCCAGGCACAGGAGCAGGCTGGATGCGAGAGGAGGGAGGATCTGCTTCACGACGGCGGCCTCTATTGGCGAGCTGGGATCTGAGGTCATGAGGCTAGCATGCGGCAGCCGCACCGCACCACCGCCGCGGGCATTCGCCATGCTGGACGGACTGGCGAGTATACCATCAATGCGCACCCGGTGGCTTGGGCAGCACGCTCACCAGTGCGGCGAACCATTTGGCCGCCATCTTCTCCTCGCCGGCGGGATTCGGATGGCAGCCGTCCACGGTATCCTGACCCTTGCGGATGTCGAAGCCGGTCACCTGATCGACGACGATGATGGGCGATGCGGCGGTGGACTTGCGCTTGGCCAGCTCGGGGATGCGGCGGTTCACCTCGACCAGATCGCCCCAGTTGGTCATCAGCTGTGCGAGCAGCACCTTCACCTTGGGGTTGTGCTTGCGCATGATGTCGATCATGGACTCGATGTCGGCGAGGATCGCATCCGGAGTGCGGTTGGGCTGGCCATTGTCATTGGTGCCCAGATGCAGCAGGACGATATCGGGATTGTTCTGCCCGAGCCAGCCATCGAGCTTGGGCAGGACATCAGTGATCTTCCAGCCATAGTGTCCTTCGTTGTCCTGCTGGAAATCGGGGTGGGGAGGCGCACCGGTGAAGTTGCTCTTCTCGCTGCCGACGAAGCGGAAGGAATAGCCGGCATCCTTGAGCTTGTGGAAGAGCGGACGGCGGTAGCTGTCCTGCGTCTTGTTCCCCTGGGTGATGGAATCGCCCAGCGGCATGATGGTCACAGGATCAGCTGCGGGGAGGACCAGCCACAGACCGCAGAGCAGCAGCAGCACACAGAGGCGGAAGGCCATGTTGTTCCTTGCGGGTGTTGAGCGAGGTCGCTCAGAGGTGGTACGCCGAATGACGCTAGAAATTGAAACGTTTCATTTTTTGTTGCCTAGGGTTGCCGACGTCCTTGTTATTGTGCCATTATAGCGTAGTATCGTGTTGTTATAGACCATTCGCGAGCAAACGAGGCCGCGAGAATCACATCAGGATTGGTCCACTACCCAGCACCTTCACCTCCACGACCGTGATCTAATGTGCCGTCGGCGGTCCCACGGGCGCCGCGAGCAGCGCCTCCTCGGTCGGCTTTGGCCCACCCGAGCCAGGTGCAGTCAGCTCCTTCCGTAGCCAGGCGAGCCCGCTCAGGCTGTGCGCAAGGCTCTGCTCCGCATCCAGGCTCGGGCGCTCATGCAGGATGCCGACCGGCCCCGACCAACCGCTCTGCCGGATGACCTGCATCATGGTCAGCTCCGACGCATCGGTGCCGATGAAGCGCACCGACGGGTAGCTGCGCGTATCGGCCGGCATGCCGTTGAGGTTCACTGCCAGCAGATAGGGCTGCATGCGCTTGAAGAGCGCGGCGAAGCCAGCCAGGTCTCCCCGCCAATGATGGAAATTGAACACGATGCCGACATTGTCGACCCCATCCTTGCGCAACTGCTCGATGACGGCGATCTGGTTGTCCTGATCCTCGCACCAGGGCTCCCGATGGTTGTAGAGCGCCACGCTGCTGCCGACCGCTCTGGCATCACGCGCATAGGGCAGGATGCGCGCGGCTTCCCGGGCGACGCGCGCGGGATCTCCAGGTGCGTCAGTCCCCGGTACGCGTGCGCCGCAGACCCACAGTTGCGGATGGATGCCATGCCGCTTCAGCGCATCGAGGACGGGCTGGGAATGCTGCGGGTACCACCATCCCGTGATGGTGATGCCGTGCCGCGCCATCGCCTCGATCTCCGCATCGAAGGTCGGGATGTTCTCATCCCGCCAATCATAGGCGAAGTTGACGATGCCCAGGCGCTGCAGCATCGCCGCACGCTCCTCGGGGCCCCGATGCACGGGATCGAAGGGCACGATGCACCAGGCGCCGATATTGGCGCTGGCGAAGACATCCTGCTCGGCCGCGGCGGGCTCAGGCATGGTCAGGACGGCGAGGGTGACGAGGACGAGGCGCAGGGATGCGGCGTGGACGTTCATGATCTCTCCTTCAGATGCGGGTCGTCAGCCTGGCAGGGCGGGAAGCGCAGCCTGGCAGCGATGGCGACCGTCGATCGAGGTGCGACCGGGGCGCTCCGATGCATTGCCTAACACACTAAGGTGCGAAATCTCCCCGTCTTGAACGAATCGTCCGCCGGCTATAACATTTGCGACACACCAGATGAAACAAGGCATCTCGGACATCGCCCGCCTCTACGCCTCCCTCGGGGATGAGCATGGCGAGAGCCTCTTCGAGCACCTGCCGCAGGTGCAGTTCTGGATAAAGGATCGACGTGGCCGCTACGTGCGGGTGAACCGCGCCCTGCTGCGCAATTACGGCTTCGATGATCCCGCAGCGATGATCGGCAAGACCGACCATGACCTCATGCCGCCGCAGCTCGCAGCGCAATACGTGGCTGACGATCAGGAGGTCCTGCGGGGCGAGATCATCCGCAACCGCCTGGAATTGGTCGCGCGCAGCGACCACAGCACCGGCTGGCATGCAACCGACAAGATTCCGCTGCGGTCACGCCAGGGGACGATCATCGCCACCGCCGGTATCACCCGCGAGGTGGATGCATCGGCCGAGGCTGGGCAGCTGTTCAGCACCCTCGGTCCCGTCGTCGAGCATATCCGCAGGCACTACGCCGGTCCCCTGGACAAGGCGCATCTGGCCCGCCTGCTGCGCCTCTCGGTGCGCTCCCTGGAACGCCGCTTCCGCTCTGCCTTCGGCATCTCGCCGCTGCAGTACCAGCGCAAGCTGCGCATGCATGAGGCCTGCCGCCTGCTGGTGGCCACCGACCAACCGATCACCCTGATCGCCTGCGCGCTGGGCTATAGCGACCACAGCCACTTCACGCGGGAATTCCGCCGCAGCCAGGAGCTCACGCCGCTCGCCCATCGCCAACGCTGGACGCAGCACCCGAGCCTGTGAAGCGGCCTCGACGCCGAGGCCTGCATACGGGCGGACCCGCAATCATCCACGACCGCCGGCGCGCCGGCAGCGCTGGGCGTCCCTTCGCTCCGCCAACACCTGCATGAGTGATGATGCGGGTAACCCCGATGGACGGTCTGCGCGCCTCGCCTACTGTCCCATGAGCCTCCTCCACACCCATCGCATCCCGGGACGCGTATGCCCTCGACCACTTCGCCGCTCTTCAGTCCGCTGACCCTGGGAAGCCTGACGCTCCCCAACCGCATCCTCATGGCCCCGCTCACCCGCTGTCGCGCCAACGCGCAACACGTACCGACCGACCTGATGGTCGCATATTACGCCCAGCGAGCCTCAGCCGGGGCGATCATCGCCGAAGCGACCATGGTCATCGAGGGCAATTCGTCCTTCGCCGGTCACGAACCGGGCATCTACTCCCCGGCCCAGATCGCCTCGTGGAAGAAGGTGACCGATGCCGTCCATGCCAAGGGCGGACGCATCATCCTGCAGCTCTGGCATGGCGGACGCGCCTGCCATCCCTACTTCAACAGCGGCGCACAGCCGGTCGCCCCGAGCGCTCTCGCCATCACCGGTGACACCATCCATACGCCAGAGGGGCCGCAGGCCTACGTCATGCCCCGGGAACTGCGCGACGATGAGATCCCACGCATCGTCGAGGGGTTCCGCCTCGCATCCATCAATGCCCGGGCGGCGGGCTTCGATGGCGTCGAGGTCCACGGCGCCAATGGCTATCTGCTCGACGAATTCCTGCGCGATGGCAGCAACCGCCGCTCTGGCCCCTACGGTGGACCCATCGCGAATCGCGCCCGGCTGCTGCTGGAGGTCATCGATGCCGTCATCGGCGTCTGGGGTGCCGGCCGTGTCGGCGTACGCCTATCTCCCCTGAACAGCTACAACGACATGCGCGACAGCGATCCGGTCGCGCTGATCACCCATGTCGCCACCCAGCTGAGCGGCCGTCGCCTCGCCTACCTGCACCTGATGCGCGGCGATTTCCTCGGCCAGCAGCGCGGCGATGTGGTGACACCGGCACGGGCGCACTTCACCGGCTGCCTCATCGGCAACATGGGCTACAGCGCCGCCGAGGCGGCAGCGGCGATCTCATCCGGCGCATTGGATGCGGTCGCCTTCGGCCACCACTACGTGAGCAATCCCGATCTGGTCGCACGCATCCAGTCCGGCGCAGCGCTCGCTGAGCCCGATCAGCGCACCTTCTATACCCAGGATGCCAAGGGCTATACAGACTACCGCACCATGGAGGCTGCAGGTCAGCGCGGCTGAAGGCCGATCTTCCGGTCCTCTCCGACCGGTGGCGATCGGGCCGCGGCGGCTAGAAGCTGTAGCCCACGGTGACGCCGGCGATCAGGCCATGGCCGCGAGCCGTCGAGGTGGCCGAGCCGTTATCCGTATCCGTCGACGCGATGGGGATGTTCACGCCATTGACCATGTAGGAGACGCCCGGGCCGACTGGCGAACTCTGCGACAGGGAGGATCTCGCTCGGAAACCCTCGTAGCCCAGGTACAACCCCATCTGGTAGTACTCGTCGTAATCGTAGAAGCCGCTGAGCCTGATGCCGTAATCGAGGAAGGACCCCGTACCGCTCGCATCGCCGGCGACGCTCGACTGCTCGAGGATGCCCCCGCCGATGGTGGTCCTGCTGCGCCCGACGCCGAGGAATGGCGAGAGTTCCAGATGGGCCGCTCGGTTCAGCCGATAGGCGCTTCCGGCATTGAATTCGATGCCATACGAGGAGGCGGTGACATCCGGACTGCCATGGCTGGCCGTGCCCTTGCTCGTTCCGTCAAGCAGCTGGGCGCCGGCAACCCAGCCCCAATTTCCCGAGAGATAGCGGCCATATTCACCACCCAGATAGAAGGCGGCACCGTAGGTGGTGTGCTCGGACGCATCCCAGGAGCGCGCGCGGGATCGTGAACCCCCGGCCGGGAAATCGACGGTGTCGGATTCGCTGATCTCTGCCGATGAGATCCCGGGGATGGCGCCTACGCCGAGGCGGGCGTCGAGGATGGTGTCATCGGCCGCCATGGCGGCCTCGGCAGCTCCGGCAGCTCCGGCAGCAGTGGCGATGACTGCGGTCGCGATGCGGCACCAGATCGGCTGTGGCGTCATGGCTATGGTGTCCTTGTATGCACTGATGGCGACAGGTGCGCTGCGGCGCGCAGTCGACCTGTAGTCGGCCCGTTCCGATAAGCAATCGCATTCGCCGCGAGACCGTCCACGGCGAGACAGGCCGCCCTACGCCGTCGGACGGGATCGCGGCGCGCTGGGCCCATTCTCGGACAGGCACCGTCCCTCCGGTCCAGTCCGGTTGGTGATGGCTGGGTCCGCTTGGACACTGCCATCATCCCCTGCTCTTGAAGGCCGGCGATCGGAACTAGCATGGCGCCCGAGCTGATCTGCCGTGGCCGTTGTGCCATAATCATCTCCGCCGCTTTGCATGCCTGACCACTACACCTCAGATCATGCCCCCCTTGCCGCTTGGCCCCATCGATCCCCTCACTGGAAGCCGCACCGATGCCGACTCCGCCCACACCGCTCTCCCAGATCGACACCATCGTCATCGTGATGATGGAGAACCGCTCGTTCGATCACCTGCTCGGCTACCTGAGCCTGTCGCCCCATAACCGGCCGATCGACGGTCTGATCAATCAGCTGGGCTGGCCGCCTGCCTTCGTCGTGCCCTACAACAACAGCGCCTATACGCCCTGGCATCTTGCCAATGCCTATACGACGCTGCCTGGTGATCCACCCCATGAGCGCGTCAACATCGCGACCCAGCTGGCACCGCTGACCAATCCGCCGTCGCCGCCGACAGGCTTCATCAATTCCTGCCCGCTCTCGATGGACGACGGAGCCGGCACCAACCGCCCCCTGGTGATGGCCTATCATGACCAGGGCGAGGTCCCGACCGCTGATTTCTTCGCCGACCAGTACACCGTCTGCGACCGTTGGTTCGCTCCGCTTCCAGCCGGGACGCAGGCCAACCGCCTGATGGCGCTGAGCGGCTACTCCCTGATCGACACCAATCACAGCTACACGCTGCTCTCACGGCAGACCACCGTCTACGATTGGCTGACCAGCCACGGCATCCGTTGGCGGGTCTATCACGAGAACGCGCCATTCATCATGGCGATGGACGACTGGGTGGTCAAATGGACGGCGTCCGAGAATTTCCGCCTGACCGCGGATTTGGCCCGCGACGTCGCGAACGAGGATGCGTCGACCTTCCCCCAGGTCATCTTCGTCGAGCCGACCTACACCAGCTTCCCCCACCTGGGGCAGTCCGACGACGACCACCCCTCGACACCCATCGCCTTCGGCCAGGGCTTCCTGCAGCGCACCTACAATGCGATCACCGCCAACCCAGTGCGCTGGGGGAAGACCCTGATGATCGTCACCTATGATGAGCATGGGGGCTTCTTCGACCACGTCGCGCCGCTACCCGTCACCACCCCGATCCCGCCAGGCGCCGAGTACCAGGTGCCGATGACCACCACCGGGGTTCGCGTACCGGGCTTCCTGATCTCGCCCTGGATCCAGGCGGGCGGCGTCCATTCAGAGCCGATCGACCATACCGCCATCCTGGCGCTGCTGGGCAAGCGCTTCTCCCCGGACGGGGTCTATTCCGCCGCAGTCACCGCCCGCGGCCAGGGTGCGCTCTCCGGCGCCATCGATACCGCCCTCGAGGACAGCCCGCGCAGCGACATCCCCGCACCGCCGGACTCGGGGAAGGCCTATGACCGCGCCTGGGATCTCGGCGATGCGACGGCGCAGCTCGCCAACACCGCCTTCAATGCGGCGGTCAAGGATGGCAGAGCGGCGGAGGCCTTGGCGAAGAAGTTCCCTGGGCTCATCGCCCGGCTGTAACCCTGCCGCGCCGGCCGGCCAGCGCTGGACGCGCGCCATAATCCGCACCAGGCGGACGCAGGGTCGCCGGATCTACTGCGCGCCCACGTGCGCCAAAATCCCTCATCCCGACGGCGAACACGCGATGCTCATCATCGATGAGCAGGTCACCCTCGGCCATCCGACTCCCGGAGACCCCCACCTTGACCACTTTTCTGCGAAAGCGGCCTCCATTTCATCATGAAGAAATCCCCCTTGGGCAGCTGCGCCGCATTGGGATGAATCCCAGTCTCTGCAATGCCGCTCATCTCATGGCCCGGCTGGTCGAGTACCCGAATCCGTGTGATCTCAGCAGCGAATGTCGAGCGGACATGGACGGCCTCTTTGATAATCAGGAAAGGCGGCATCTCCACGGGGACGACGGCCCTCTGGGTCGATATGGTTTCGTCGGCCTTTCCCAGGCCAAAGAGACCACCGATCCAGTCACGAACGCCGCGCTGCTCGGGTCGGTCGTCGGTGAACCGCTGCCTATGCCAGGTTGCGCCATCGCGCGAGAGGGAATAGGTCGTCCCTCGTATCACGCCTCCACGATAGATCCAGATGAGCATGAGTACGCATGCCACTGAGAGCAGAGCGACCGTCCTCATGAGCAATGTCTTCATGGAATCAGCTGATCCATCATCGCATGGCCATGCGGATGGTCCAACTGGAACTGGGCCGGAGGTGCCACGCCACGCCGATGGCTGCTGTGCATGTGGGTGAGCACATCGCCGAGGATGTGAGCGTTCTCGATGAGAAGCGGGCCCGAGCCGAGCGGCACCTGCATCGCTCGTACGCTCATCGCCGCATCGGCGATCTCCGCTGGTGTCGCCATGTGGCCGATGATCCGACGCCATCCGGGCGACCGGCAGGTGCGCCATGAGCACCGCTGCTCAGATGGTCCGGATCTGCTTGATGATCTTCTTCTTCCGCTCGGCCAGGAATTCCCTCACCGACTCGATATGCGCCACACCCTCCTTGAACTGCGCGAGGTCGTCGGAAACGCCGATCGACAGGAGCTTCTTCTCGAAAGACTTCCCTCGCAGGTCGATGCCCCCGAGGACGCAGAGTATCCCTTTGATGCTCGCCAGCTGGTCGATGATCATCTGCACGTGCGCGGCATTGGTCTTGAGCAGTTCCACGATTTCCTGTTCGACGATATCGCCGCTCAGGACCTTGTACTTGATGCCGCCCAGATCCAACACCTTCGATTTCCTGACGTTCATCGCCCGCTCACCTTTCCCGAGGGTATCCCGCATGCTGAGCGAGGGCGCCCTATGCAGCAGATCACGGTATGACAGGAGTCCCTGCGCTGAGGCGCCGCGGTGCCGGCGATGCCGGCCCGTTTCCAATCCATCCTGCACGAGCGGCCGATCCGCGCAGTCCTGCAGCTGTCCAACTAGACCTTCTCGAACACGGGATTATGGACTTGGTGGAATTCCAATCGATCGACCAGCTTCTTCAGCTGGTCGACGAGTTCGGTCGCCTGCTCGGGCGAGGCTCCGCACTTCAGGCGGAATGACAGGAAGCCATCGTGCAGCAGCGGCATCCCCGTGTCGAAGACGATGGAGACGCCATGGTCGACCGATTGGACATGGGAGCGGAAGGAGATGCTGTCAGATTCAATCATGGCTCGTCCTCTGCTGGTTTCCTGGTTAAGCCCTGATCCTGGAACATCGCCAACCCGCATCGAGACCGGTCAGTCCTGGCACCATCCCGGAAGAGGCGGCAGCCAATCGTCATCGGTTCAATACCTGGGTGAAATGGGGTCTTCACCCCATTTTGCTGATCGCTCGCCGACCCTGACGCAGGGAGACCGGGCCCTGGCGCCGCGCATCCCTCGACCCGCTGCGGCCGCGATCCGTACTCATTCCCATCACCCGGTCGCGATCGTGACCACGCGCTGGTCCCACTCGGCGGGGGATCGGGCCGTGCGCGGCGGTGAATGACCGGAACGGCGCCCCCTCATCCCCGGGCGGCGGCCTGTTGGGTGACGGCCAGCCGACGCAGCAGCGTCCGCTTCTTAGATTGATGGCTGCGCATGCGCGTGAGCACATCAGCGAGGAAGCGTACCGCCTCGACGATGAACGGCCCCTTGTTGAGCATCACGCATTCCGCTCGCACGCTCATCGCTGCATCGGTGACCTCCGCTCGTGTCGCCATGCCCTTCTTGGCCAGCGATTCGAGAACCTGCGTGCCCCAGATGACCGGGACATGCGCGGACTCGCAGAGCCAGAGGATCTCCTCCTGGACCTCCGCCATGCGTGCGAAGCCGACCTCGACCGCCAGATCGCCTCGGGCGACCATCACCCCGATCGGACCCGCAGACAGTCCGCGCATCAGGATGCCGGGCAGATTGGCGAACCCCTGCGGCGTCTCGATCTTCAGCACGATACCGGGGCGGCGGCGCCCCCGGCCCAGAGCGGCGATCAGCTTGGCGATGTCCTCTGGCAGGCGCACGAACGAGAGCCCGATCAGATCGGCATGGACGCGGGCGAAGCGCAGATCCTCGAGGTCCTTGCTCGTCAGGCACCCCACGGTGAGCTGACTGTCAGGGAAGTTGATGCCCTTATCGCTGCGCAAGCGCGTTCCGCCCTGCTTGCCTTCGGTGATCTCCACCCGCAGCCGCCCATCATCGACGCTCCGCACCACGCCCCCCAGCTTGCCATCATCGAACCACACGTGCTCTCCCTGGCGGATATCGGCGATGACCTCGGGCAGAGTACAGGGTATCGACGCCGGCTCGATGACCGTGCCCCTGGCATTGCGACGTGCAGGGCGTCCCGGTTCCTGCGCAGCGGTGACCAGAAGGATATCGCCGACCGACAGCAGCAACGGCTCTTCGGTGGCTGGCAGGGGTCCGATGCTGGCCGTGCCGATGACGCGCCTGCTCCTGACCAGATGGATGGCCAACCCCGACTCGACATAGGCGGTTGCCGTGGCGTGCGCTTCCACCGACCGACCATTGACCGCTCCTATGCTCAGGCGACGGTGCTTGCCGCGCGTGTCGACGAAGCGGAGATGATCGCCCGGGCGGCATTCGGCCAGGATGCGTGCATCCAGGGGGAGCCAGGCATCCCATCGGCCCTCGGGAGGAGGTGCGCCGTCCGCCACCAGTTCCACGCGTGCCGGCTGCTGCATGCCACCGCGGCGATCACGCAGCGGACTCCAGGTGACCACGTTCACTCCCGTCGCGATGGCACCTGTACGGACCTTGGGACCGGCGAGATCCATGAGGATGGGACAGCCCCGTCTCCTGCGCCCGCTCGCTGTGCGGATGGCGCGGATCATGGCCAGCCAGGTCTGTTCGTCATCGTGGGCGCAGTTGATGCGCGCGAGATCCATCCCGGCATCGAAAAGCCGCTCGACCAACTGTCCATCATCGACGATATCGCGCGACAGGGTCACCATGATGCGGGCACTGCGACCGGACGGCTCAGGGCCGAAGAGCACGTTCGCATGCTGGACGAGCAGCTCTGGTCCGCTGCGATGGTCGACCGGGGGGCGGTAGGCCGGTCCCGCCGTCTCCAGCTGCGCCAGCGACGCGAGGGCGATCATGATCCGCTCGACGCTGGCCAGCACATTCGCCTCGCAACGTCCGAGCGATGACAGGCCGAGCGCAGAAAGATCACGCTGCAGTTCACGCAGATCGAGCTGACGCAGAGCGAGGTAATGGATCAGGTTGCGTGCACTTGCTTTCAGGTCGGCCGGTATGGCGCGGAGGATGTCGACCTGATCGGCCTCGGATGCGAGCAATGCGCGATGCATCTCCTCGACCGACTTATGCAGGCGGATCAGCTGCCGCTGGGCATCATCCAGGTCTGCAATTCTCTTGTTCTTCATGACGACGGCGATTCTGCCAGTTCGCCAAGAATGTCCCATGAGCATATGGGGAAGGCTGTCCGGGAAGGCCGGGTCGTATTGACATGGATTCCGGCGAGCGCGCGCCACCGTGGTCCCGATGCAGTGCACCGGGGGACTACACCCGAAGTGCGTGCGGCATGCGCATGGGAGATGAAGAGGGTCGAGCCCGAGCCGAATTGCACCCCAGCTGGGGCAAGCCTCCGAAGGCAAGCCCGCGGAATCGGATGCCGACATCGTGATGTATGTCGGCTGGAGATGCGGCTTGCGTCGAAACCCGGTTGTTCGCACCCCGATGCCGGTCCTGAGGGAGCGCCGTTCTGATCCAGGAGGCCTCGGAGGGGCCCGATCGGACTGCTGACGTTCGCGCCGGACCCGCTGGCCAGGGCGGGGAACGGCGTTAAGCATATGGCTGACATGAACATTTTGGTCCTCAATGCGGGCAGCTCCACGCTCAAATGCGCAGTTATCGACCCCGCTACGGGATTCGTTACCTGGCGGGGGGTGGCCGAACGCCTGGGTACGGCCGAAGCTGGACTGACCTGGAGCTGCAGCCCGAACAGCGCGGAGCATCATGCCGTACCTCTCGACGATGCGTCGATCCCAGGTGCGTGTGCAGTCATCGCCGCCCTGCTCACCGATGTGGCCTACGCTCAGATCGCAGCTATCGGACACCGGGTCGTCCATGGCGGCTGCCATTTCTTCGCCTCGGCCCGGATCGATGACGCGGTGGTCTCGGGCATATCGGCGTGCATCCCCCTCGCGCCACTGCACAACCCGGCAAACCTTGCGGGCATCTCGACCACCCGCCGGCTCTTCCCGCACCTTCCCCAAGTCGCTGTTTTCGACACCGCCTTCCACCAGACCATGCCTGAAGTGGCGTTTCGCTATGCCGTGCCCTCGCACTGGTATGATCGGCATAACGTCCGCCGCTATGGTTTCCATGGGACCAGCCATCGCTTCGTGGCCCAGGAGGCGGCGCGGCGGCTTGGCCGACCGGTGGACGATGTCCGCCTGGTGACCGCCCACCTCGGCAATGGCTGCAGTGCCTGTGCCATCCGGGGCGGTCGCTCGATCGATACGACCATGGGCATGACACCACTTGAAGGCTTGGTGATGGGCACGAGATCTGGCGACATCGATCCTGGCATGTTCGCCCATTTGATCAGGCACGCGGGCATCGACGCTGAGGCCGTCACCCATAGCCTGAATCACGATAGCGGATTGCTCGGCCTGTCAGGCCTCAGCAATGATATGCGCACGCTCTCAGCTGCCGCCGATGCGGGTCACGAAGGCGCTCGCCTGGCGATCGCGATCTTCTGCTATCGCCTGGCCAAGGCGATCGCCGCCCTCACGGTACCGCTCGGTGGCCTTGACGCCCTGGTATTCACCGGTGGCATTGGCGAGCATAGCATAGAGGTGCGATCGAGGACGCTGTCATACCTCGCCTTCCTCGGCCTGGTGGAGGACAAACGGCTCAATCTGCATCATGGCCGCCTGGCGGAAGGCCGCATCACGGCACCATCCGCGGCTTGCGCCCTCGTCGTGCCGACGGACGAGGAGCTGGCCATCGCCCGCGACACCGCAAGTCTCGTCTCACGATCGCCCGCCTAGGAGGCCTGACCATGCGGCACACGCTTCTCGTCGTCCCAGCGAGCCACCGTGCAGGTTTGACCTCCACGTGCCTGTCCCTCGTCCGGGCCTTCGAACGCCAGGGTGTGCCAGTCGCATTCTGCAAGCCGATCGCCCAGCAGTGCGTGGGCGATGACGGGCCGGAACGCTCGACAGCGCTGGTGCGGATGATCTCGACGCTGGATCCGCCAGAGCCACTCCCGCTCGAGCATGCGATCAAGCTCCTGAGTGCCGGCGATGATCAGCTGCTGATGGAAGAGGTGGTGGAACGATGCGATGCCGTGATGCCGGAAGCGGATGTCATCATCGTCGAGGGGCTGGTCCCCTCCACGGATATGACCCACTCCAACCGACTCAATCAGGCCCTCGCCCTCAGCTTCGATGCCGAGGTGGTGCTGGTCGAGGGGCTGCATGGGCGCGAACCGGCCGAGGTGGCGGAGAGCCTGGGCATAGCCGCGCGGCTCTTTTCCGATAGCGACGGCGGATCCGGCACCGGACACCGCGTCGTCGGCTGCATCCTCAACCAGGTGTCCGAGGATGCGCTCCGCCTGGCTGCCTTCGGCGCCGCCGTGGCGCAGATCGGCATTCACGTGATCGGGACATTCCCGTACCTGCCGGAGCTCGACCAGCAGAGGACCGTCGACCTTGCGCGTGCACTGGGCGCTTCCATCCTGAATGCCGGAGATCCGACGCGCCGGATCGTCCGCGTGACCGTATGCGCACAGTCTGTGCCTGGAGTACTGAAAGCGCTCGAGCCTGGCAGCCTGATCATCACTCCCGGTGACCGCCATGATGTCATCATGGCGGTCTGCCTTGCAGCGCTGAATGGCGTCAACATCGCCGGCCTGCTGCTGACTGCCGGGATCGCCCCGGATCCCGCCGTCGATGCGCTGACGCAGGCGGCGCGGGCGACCGGCCTTCCCATCCTGCTGATCGGCAGCAACACCTATGAGACCGCGGCCCGCGTCCATGAGATGGACAACTCGGTGGCAATCGACGATCGGGAACGGGCCGAGGCGGTCGCGGCCGGGCTGGCGGACCATCTCGATTCCGAGTGGGTGAAGAGCCTTGCGGCCACCAGCCGTGGGCATCGCCTGAGCCCCCCGGCATTCCGCCATCGGCTCATTGAAGCCGCCCGGCGTGCCCAGGCCCGCATCGTGCTGCCCGAGGGGAGCGAGCCCCGTACGGTGCGCGCTGCGATCGAATGCCACAACCGCGGCATCGCCACCTGCACCCTGCTCGGTCGAGCGGACGAGATCAGGCAAGTGGCGCGTCATCAAGGCCTGATCCTGCCGGACGGCATCAACCTGATCGACCCGGCGCTGATCGCCGAACGCTATGTGGAACCCCTGGTCGAGCTGCGCCGGGCCAAGGGGATGACCGCGATCCGGGCCAGGGAGGAGCTTTCCGATCCCATCGTTGTAGCCACCATGATGCTGAAGCGTGGCGAAGTCGATGGCCTGGTATCCGGCGCCATCCATACCACGGCGCATACGATCCGTCCGGCATTGCAGATCATCAAGACCCCACCAGGGAGCGGCTTGGTCTCGTCGATATTCTTCATGTGCCTGCCCGAGCAGGTGGTGGTGTACGGCGATTGTGCGGTCAATCCCGATCCGAGCGCCAGCGAGCTCGCCGATATAGCGATCCAGAGCGCCAATTCCGCGCAGGCATTCGGGATCGAGCCGCGGGTGGCGATGATCAGCTATTCGACTGGCTCATCCGGCACCGGCAGCGATGTCGACAAGGTGCGCGAAGCGACACGCATTGCGCGGGAGCGACGCCCCGACCTCGCCATCGATGGCCCGCTGCAATACGATGCGGCGGCCATCGCCAGCGTCGCCCGCAACAAGCTGCCCGGAAGCCCCGTAGCGGGACAGGCCACGGTCTTCGTCTTTCCCGATCTGAATACCGGCAACACCACCTACAAGGCGGTGCAACGCAGCGCCGGTGTCGTCTCCATCGGACCGATGCTCCAGGGCCTGGCCAAGCCGGTCAATGACCTCAGCCGCGGGGCATTGGTGGAAGACATCGTGTACACCATCGCCCTCACGGCCATCCAAGCACGGCAAGCATGACGTGTGATCCCGATGTGCGCGTGCGGCTGCATTGCCCTACTGCTGCCGGCCGGCCGAGGATGGGACTCTCGAGCGAAGGGTCGGCTGATCTCCATCGCCTGGCTCGCCCTCGGGCTGCGACGCATGATTTTCGTCCGCATCAGCGGCATGCGCGCCATGAGCACGGCCGATCCGCCTGCCCTGGCATTCGCCAGCAACCCGATGGACAGCGATGGACCGGCCATGGCATGGGCCGCCGTCCTTCCGCTGTCCATGCCGATGCGAACCGTCATGACGCAGATCCTCGTCGTCCTGTTCTGCCAGTGATGCCCCAGATGAAGATGCTGATGGTGAACGTCGACTGCCCGTCCTCCTCGCTCAGCGATCGCCCTGGTGGACGGAGCTCGGGAGAATGCCGAGGCGCCGTTGAAGCCACGATACTGGCGGAGCACGTCGGCACCGCCGCGCGCACGGGGCGGACCCTGATCCTGTAGATGCTGCACCTGTGCCGTAGTCCAGGCCGATGCCGCAAGGACAGTCGAGGTGTCGTCAACCAGCTAGAATGAAACGGTTCGCGGAACTGGCGACGGCATGCCATATCGGCGCGAGGCATCGCCGCGTCGGATTCGGATACCGCCGATGGCCATTGCTTCTCCGCTCGCGTATGCACAAGCAAGCCACCGCAGCAAGGCTCGGCGATGCAGACTCCCTCTTCACCAGTCACAGGCACAGTGGACGACGTTTACCTTAGGCACGCCGCTTGGATCGAGCTGATCCCTGCCCATGGACACGACGAGAGATGAGCGAATCCATTTCCCGCTTCCCATACGCACGAAGACCTGTCCTCACCAGGGGCTTCCTCCGGCTGGCGGTCTTCCCCCTCGGGGTCGCCCTGTGCATCGCCTCAGCGGCGAAAACGACCGTGCTCGCCTCCGACCAGGGACGAGGAGCATCGCTGCCCTGGATCACCTACGAGGCCGAAGACATGCAGATCGCCGGTGGCGAGGTGCTCGGCCCCCACCCCGCCACGCCCAGCAGGACTGCAGGGGTGAGGAACACCGTCGAGATGGAGGCCTCAGGCGGACGATGCGTCAAACTCAGGGCCGCCGGCTCCTCGGTGCAATTCAGCGCATCCGCCGACGCGAATGCCCTGGTGATCCGCTATTGCCTGCCGGATTCCGAGGATGGCCGCGGCCTGGATTCGACCTTGACGGTGCTGATCAACGGACGGGAAGCCACCCGGCTGAAGGTGACCTCGCGCTATTCCTGGCGCTATGGCGGCTATACCTTCAGCAACAAGCCGAGCGATGGCAACCCCCGCAATTTCTTCGATGAGGTGCGCTGCAAGGGGCTCGAGATCCGCATGCACGACGCCATCCGCATCGAGAAGAGCGCGGATGATGCCGCCGCCTACTGCATCATCGACCTGGTGGACCTGGAGAAGATCCCCGCTCCATTGCCGCCACCACCCGACGCCCTGTCGGTCATCGCCTCCGGCGCCAAGGGTGACGCAACGGCTGATGACACCATCGCGTTCCAGGCATGCATCGATGCCGCCCGGTCCCAGGGCAAGGCGGTGTGGATCCCCGCTGGCGACTACCTGATCGCAGGAGACCTCAACAATATCCGCGATCTCACCATCCAGGGCGCCGGCATGTGGCATACCACCCTGGTCGGCGATCCCGCCCGCTACAATCTGGGGCCATCCAAGCAGATCCGCTTCAATGGCGGCGGCGACGCCATCCACATCCGCGACTTCTCGATCATCGGCAGGCTCGACCATCGCAACGATGGCGATGCCAATGACGGATTCGGCGAATCCTTCGGCAGCGGCAGCAGCATCGAACGCGTCTGGGTCGAGCACACCAAGACCGGGGCGTGGATCGCCAACTCCAGCGGCCTGCTCATCGCCGGCTGCCGCTTCCGCAATACCATCGCCGATGGCGTCAATCTCTGCGTCGGGGTGCGCAATGCGATCATCGCCGACTGCACCGCGCGCGGCTGCGGCGACGACTGCTTCGCCGTCTGGCCGGCCGCCTATGCCGCCCAGACCTTCGAGCCCGGGCGGAATGTGATCAGGAACTGCACCGGCCAGCTGAGTTCGCTGGGCAATGGTGCGGCCATCTATGGCGGCGAGGGCAATGCCATCCAGGACTGCGTCTTCACCGACATGCCCTACGGCTGCGGCATCCTCATCTCGGGCACCTTCCCCATCGGCAAGAACCGCTTCAGCGCCACGACCGTCGCCCAGCGCTGCGACATCATCCGCTGCGGCGGCTTCGATTCGGGATGGAATGCCTGGCGCGCCGCGGTGACCATCTGCCCGCATCACCAGAGCATCGCCGGGGTGGATCTCAACCACCTGACGATCGCGAAGAGCCTGTCCTATGCCCTCGAGGTGGTCTCGCCCGGCAGCGACGGGAACATCGGCGTGCTCTCGGCAGCGCACGCGGATGCGATCACCGTCGATGGCTTCGCCCTGGGCGTGGCTGCGGCCTCCAGCTCGCCGATCATCGACGGCGTCTACGGCGTCTGGGCCGGTGCGGATGCCATGGGCAGCCTGTCCTTCAGCCGACTGACCATCGACGGCAAGGCGATCACCAGCGATGCCGGAGCCGGCTCTGCGATCCGGAACGACAGCTCCACGGCCCAGGGCAAGCCGCGCTTCACCTTCAGCTTCGGCGACGCCGTGCGCAGCGCCCTGGCACAGCCGTGAGGACGGTCGCGCACGCTACCGCCCCCGGGCATGGCAGGGCTGGCCTGTCCGTGCCCTCGCCGATCACCCTTGGATTCCAGCCGAGGGGTTTGCGGCGATCGCCCCTGGCCGGCTGCGCAGCCACATGTCCGGTCCATGCCGCGTCAGCGAGGTACCTCTGAAAGCGACCGTCGCCCTCATCATCGCCCTGCTCCTCTGCGCTCCCAGGGCGCTGCCCCAGGAGGCTGCCGACTGGACCGCGATCGGGGTTCAGCTGGCCGGCTACGATGTCGATTGGGATGCGCCCGGTCCGAGCTCCCAGGAATCGATGCCGATCGGCAACGGCGATATCGGCCTGAATGCCTGGGTCGAATCCTCCGGAGACCTGGTATTCACCATCGGCAAGACCGACGCCTGGGGCGAGAATGTCCATGCCGATCGCGGCCTGATGAAGGTCGGCGCCGTGCGCGTCTCCCTCGAGCCGAAGCCGCTCGTCAGCGGAGCGCCCTTCCACCAGATCCTCAAGCTGCATGAGGCCGAGATGCTCATCACCATGGGAGCCGGCCCCCTCGCCGCTCGGCTGCGAGTGTGGGTGGACGCCCATCATCCGGTGATCCGCATCGAGGCCGACACAACGGTGCCCTCGACCATGACCGTCACGCTTCAGGATGGACGCACCGCGGCGCGCGGCCCCTACTCCGCCGACACCGTGATCGCAGGCCTGGACCAGCGCGTCATCTGGTACCATCGCAACGGACCCTCCGCGGAACCGCAGGTCCAGGGCAGGACCTTCGGTGCGGCGATCACCGGCAGCGGATTGACCGCCCAGGGCCCGACCAGCCTGCGCTCGCGCGTGCCTGCGCTCTCCCACCTGGCCTCCATCCATCCCCTGACCACCGCAACCGCCTCCATCGACGAGTGGCGTTCCCAGCTGGATCATCAGATCGCAGGAAGTGATGCGGTGCCGCTGGAGAGCGCCCGCCGGGAGCACCAGGCCTGGTGGGATGCCTTCTGGAAGAGGAGCTGGATATTCATCCATGGCGACCCCCTGGCCGGGGAAGTGACCCGCGGGTACCTCCTCCAACGCTTCATCACCGCCTGCGGCGGACGCGGCGCGTACCCGATCAAGTTCAACGGCTCGATCTTCAACGTCGATGATCCGGGGCACAAGAACGGCGCCGGCGCACCCGGCGTGGACGCCGATTTCCGCGACTGGGGCGGGCAGTACTGGTTCCAGAACACCCGCGCCATGTACTGGCCGCGTCTGGTCGCCGGCGACTTCGACCTCATGCTCCCGCTCTTCGGCATGTATGCCGCGATGATCCCCGCCAATGCCGCCCAGGTGAAGCAGTACTACCACCATGACGGCGCCTACTTCGCCGAAACCGCGCCATTCTGGGGCGGCCTCAAGTACGTCGGCCCGGAGGCGCCTGAGAACTGGACCGACCACTACTTCACCCCGATCCTCGAGCTCAGCATGATGATGCTCGACTACTACGACTATACCGGCGATGCGGCCTTCGCCCGCACGACCATGCTCAACGTGGCAGCGGCCGGCATCACCTTCTTCGACCAGCACTTCCCGCGCGACAAGCAAGGCAAGCTGCTCCTCGACCCCGACAATGCGATCGAGATGTTCTGGAAGGTGCATGATCCGGCTCCCGACATCGCCGGACTGCATGCCGTGCTGACGCGACTGCTCGCTCTGCTAGGTAGGGCCCCCAGTTACCCAGGGGCCCCCCCACAGACCCGGACGTGCCCAATTAAGGCATCCGGTTCTTCGAGTCATGGCTTTGCTTTGAAGACAGAGTGGACAACGACTGGTCGAGGCAGCGGCAGCCATTTCAGCAGCTTATCCAGCTTCTCGAAGGTGAAGCTGACATCGTTCCCACGCCGGTTCAGCCAGAACCTCCAGCGACGAGCCACTTCGCGAAGGAAGAGGCTGAGGCTGCGATAGTTCCCGGTTATGCCGTAGTAGGCATTATGTCCCCGCACCTTCGCGCAGAGCGTCTTGTGTTGCTCACGAAGCGGGAGTTGCCTGTGCTTCTCGCACCATTCCCCAATTCGTGTGATGGCGCGTGCCAAGCGGCCCTTTGCCGTCTTGCGCATGACCCACCAGGACCCCTTCTTGCTTCGGCCCCAGTAATGGGTGAAGCCGAGGAAGTCGAATGTCTCTGGTGGTTTGCCATCCTGACTATTGCCGTCACGCCCCACTGGACGCCCGAAGCGTACCAGCCGGGTTTTCTCGGGATGAAGGGCAAGCCCAAACTTCCCGAGGCGCTTCGCCAATACCTTGAGCAACATGTCGGCATCTTCCTTCCTTGTACAGCCGATGATCAGATCATCGGCGTACCTGACCAGGAACGCCTTCCCTTTCAGATAGGGCGGTACGACCTCTGCCATCCATGTATCCAGCACGTCGTGAAGGTAGAGATTCGCCAGCATGGGCGAGATGACTCCCCCCTGAGGCGTTCCCATTTCCGCGTCGTGCCAGCTACCTTCTTCCATAACACCTGCCGACAGCCACTTATCGATCAGGCGCGTGATCACTCCGTCACGAACCCGCTTGCGCACCATTCCTCGCAGCTGACGGTGGTCGAGCGTATCAAAGAACTTTCTGATATCGACATCGACTACCCAGGTCGTCCCCTCGTCCATGATTCCCTTCCAGATCCGTGCCACCGCTTGGTGTGCCGATCGGCCTGGGCGGAAGCCATAGGAACAGTCGAGGAATTCCCGCTCCACGATGGGTTCCAGGAGCATGACCACGGCACGCTGGAGGACACGGTCCTCCAGCGTGGGAATGCCGATGGGACGGGTTTCCCCATTCCCTTTCGGGATGTGGACCCGTTTCACCGGCGGCGCGCGGTACGAACCGGATTTCGCTCGGCTGAGGAGCGTGGCCAGGTTTGATGCGAGGTTGGCCCCGTAGTCATCCCAGGTCACGCCATCGATGCCGGGCGCTCCATCCTTCCGCGTTCGGTGGTATGCTTCTGTCAGCCAGGCAAGGTCCATGAAGGGATGGATGTTATCCAGCCCCGTCTGCGCGTGTTGACGTGCAAGTTCTGCTATGCGAACGTGTCCCGTTGACACAGATTCTCCGCCACTCGGTGCGGTCGTGTTTCCCATGTTCACCTCCATGAATTGCTTATCTCGGTCGCTTGACCAGGCGCTCACATGACCGCCCGGTCCCCCTTGGCTCCTCCGGGTCCTCCTGGGAGGAGTTCCCCGCTATCAACGCTACTATGAGGCGACTACGACTCCTCATCCCCCTTCTCAGTGCACTTCGGTTTCCCTCGTTTGCTGATACCGATACCCCGCCGGCGGTGTTCGCTCATGCAGTCAGCGGCGGCTGCCTGTATGCCTGGACCTTGGTGACCCGGCTGTCCGCCCGGTTTTCGAATCGGAGAAGATGAGGTCTCACCTGTTGTCAGGAAATCCACACATGCCTTTGCTGCGTTCTTAGATCCCGGTCGGTCTGCGCACCCGATGGCTTCAGGGTGCCACAATGTCGCCCCCGCGTTACCGAGAACGAGGGCCCCAACGGTCGAAAAAATTTCGAGATTCGATAGCGCAGCTTCAGCATCCGCTGTCTACGCTTCATGCCGTTGTCGCCAACGACTATGCAAGACTCGCTTCTGGTGGGTTGCCAGCCCGTACCGGGTGGGAGTGAACCCACCGGATTCCGATGAATGGTTTCAGCTTACATACATCCCCCATTCCTGACCTTTGCAGGTCGCGACGGCCGGATTGTTGTCGATCGGCCAGTCGCCGGTCTCAGCGTAGGCCGTCAGCATGCCCCAGCGCGTGAGCGAGTAGAGCACCGCCTTGCACAAGGGACTGCCGGGGAGAGCCGGATCGATGCCCAC